>ENA-OPRK01000019-OPRK01000019.1-human-gut-metagenome-genome-assembly--contig:-NODE-19-length-170920-cov-46.707799_pt1 | contig 170920 bp, 132 predicted proteins | sample MGYA00241793_ERZ501877 | MGnify/ENA primary metagenome ERZ501877 (study PRJEB25962, sample SAMEA1966253) | human gut metagenome | biome: human gut; feature: human-associated habitat; material... | reverse complement strand
GATGCTGGGAACACATAAATCAAAGAAATCTTCAAAAGATCGCAGCTTAAAGAAAGTGAACAGATTTGTATAGTGATGAACAAAAAAAGAGGTGCATCGTGCATTACGACACACCTCCCACTTTTTATGTAGAATATATGATCTATCAAACACATAGTATATATACCTAAAACAACAAATACTATAAATATGTATCCGAAAATAAACACCACCTTGCCAGTTGCTTAATCAGAAAAAAGCCACTCCTCAATGATTAAAAGGCAACCGGATTGATGATCCGTTTATTGCTACAGCCTTTATTTTTTATGTCGGCTAGCTCTTTTCTTCCGGATATCTGCTTTCATCTTCGCTGCACCCGAACCATGTTGTCCACGAATATACGTCGCTTTTTTCGCTTTCGTTTTCACCTTTTCCTCTTCTTTGGGCTTATCTTTCTTACCTTTAAAAACGATACCACCCATGATTGCTTCTTCTATACTCATATAATCATTTATTAGTATTCAACATTTCCGATGGCAAAGATAACCCTTTTCTACGGATTTATTTATCTTTGCAAAGTTAACAATCGTAACCACCAATGGCAACAACAATTCTTTCTGCAGAAAAGGACCCGATGGGAGCCGCTATTTCTGACTATTTCAACCATCATAGAGCTGATCGTTTGCGGGTATTTTCTTCTCAATTCGAAGAAGATGAAATTCCCGTCAAAGAACTGTTTCGTAGTATACAGTCTATGCCTATACTAGAGCGTACCGCCCTGCAAATGGCTACTGGACGGATTTTGGATGTAGGTGCCGGAAGTGGTTGCCATGCGCTGGCACTTCAGGAAATGGGAAAAGACGTATGCGCCATTGATATTTCTCCCTTATCTGTCGAAGTAATGAAACAACGCGGAGTGAACGATCCCCGCCTCATCAACCTTTTTGATGAAACATTTTCCGAAACATTCGATACAATCCTAATGCTCATGAATGGTTCCGGAATCATCGGACGGCTGAATAATATGCCCGAATTTTTCCAACGGATGAAACGTATTCTCCACCCCGGTGGATGCATATTTATGGATTCCAGTGATTTGCGTTATCTTTTTGAAGAGGAAGACGGTAGCATAGTCATCGATCTGGCCGGAGATTACTACGGAGAGATCGACTTCCAAATGCAATATAAAGATGTAAAAGGAGACACATTCGACTGGTTATATGTAGATTTCCAGACTCTTAGCTTATATGCTTCCGAATGTGGTTTTAAGGCAGAATTGATAAAAGAAGGAAAGCATTACGATTACCTGGTCAAACTTAGCATTGCTTGAAAATGCATCTTCATATAGTGACGGTATACACTCCGGATAGCGTCACTATATAACCAAAATAGTAACGCCATCACATCAGGATAGCGTTACTATTTTTATATACTCATATATGTTCCGTTGGAAACATCTGATGAAGGCTCTCTTTTATTTCAGCATTTCATTAATTGCCTGCACAAGAGAAGCAAACTCTTCCTCATTATATAAACGAGTTAGCTTTACAATTTTCCCTTCCTTATCAATCAACACGTTTCTCGTTATTCCAGATTCACGTAATGCATACTTCGCAAAGATATCAGCTCCCGGATCCAGTCCTAACGGATAAGTGACTCCGGTAGATTTTGCAAAAGCCAGTACTTTGTCAAGCGGTTCGTCACGGTCAATGCCAATCAGAGCAAAGTCTGCATTATTTTTATGCTTCAACCAAATATCCTTCTCGATAAACGGCATTTCTTTACGGCAAACCCCACACCAGCTTGCAGTGAACTGCAACATGACAACTTTACCACGAAGGGAAGATAAACTCACTTGCTTCCCATCTGTCAAGGTAATTGTGAAATCCGGAGCCATCTCTCCTACCCGAACAATATATCCTGTACTATCTGCCTGAACTGATTTTGCATCCGCAGTTACTTCTACACTATCTGTTGCAACTTCAACATTCGCCGTTCCTTTCTTCTGTCCGGAACAAGCCCATATACCTATGGCTAAAAGCGCCACACTACATACATTCATAATTTTCATTTTCATCTAATCATTGGTAACTTTGCAAATATAAAAAAAGTATGCGATGTATTTGCATTTTTAAAAGAAATTCATACCTTTGCACCCGCAAAAGAAAAACGCCTCTTTAGCTCAGTTGGCCAGAGCACGTGATTTGTAATCTCGGGGTCGTTGGTTCGAATCCGACAAGAGGCTCTCCAGAATGAATGCTGTTTATCACATCAGATAAGCAGCATTTTTTATTAATATCTTCTTTAAGATTTTTGCTTACGAAATACTACCATACCCACAGCCAACAAAATCAAAAGAATTCCAATAGCACTATTCAGGGTAAACAGTTCTTTAAAAACAAAGACACCGATCACAACGGCTGTCAGTGGTTCCATCGCACCTAAAATAGAAGTCAGTGTAGGTCCCGCATACTTAATTGCCCGTACCAAAGTTATATTGGAAATAGCCGTAGCCGGCAATGCAAGTCCTAAAATAATCAGCCATATATAACCGTCTGTCACCAGATGAAGCCCGGAAGTTGCCATAGCTCCTATCAGATAGAAAACAGCTCCCATCCCCATAACATAACATGTCAGTACAGTGGAATTGATTTGAGCGGCTCGTGTTGTTCGAACCCCAATGATGTATCCTCCGTAAGAAAAGACAGAAATACAAGCCGCCACCAATCCTACTATTGTATCACCACTTTTCGCCTCCAACTCTCCCGATGACAGTAAAGCAGCACCAAACAAAGACATTAAAACAGCAAGCATCACCAAAAGAGATTTCTTTTCATGAAAGAAAAACATCATTGCCAATGATACAGCCAACGGATACATAAAATGAATAGTCGATGCTACCCCCGTGGCTATATTCTGATAGGCAATGAGCAAACTGAATGAGGTGGTTGCCCGCAACAAACTTAATAAAAAAACGACTAACAAATCTTTCTTTGCCAGCCGGAAATTACATCCCGAACACCATCCAAACAGTGTCAATACAATAGCAGCCACTCCCCAACGATAAGAAAGCACCTCGAAAGCCGAAAAACCAGCTAACAACAGAGTTATAGAAAAAAACGGAGCCAGCCCAAAAGTGGAGGAGGATACCGCCGCATAAAGTATACCTTTAATACGATTCATCGATATATTCAACTAATTCCAGATATTCACAATGCAAAGATTATAAATATTTCTTTAATGCCACCATTAATTTCATTTTTTCAATCGGCTTAACCAGATATTCATTACAGCCGACCTTTATTGCAGCAATCCGGTCAGAATCGAAAGCATGGGCGGTAAGTGCGACGATAGGTAAGCTAGCATTAAACTTACGTATTTCAGCTGTAACCTTCAATCCATCCAGTACAGGCATTTTCATATCCATCAACAACAAATCGACATGTTGGCTACGCGCTATTTCCACTGCCTTTTGCCCATTCTCCGCATGCAGTAAATCATAATGATCCTTCAGGATAGTAGACACCAGCTGATAATTACTTTGTATATCTTCAGCTATGAGAATTGTTTTCCGACCGGCACTCTTCTCCATCACTTCGTCATTCGCACCAAACTCTCCTCCGGAGATATTCTCTTCTTTCTTCTCTTCTACCATAGAAAGTGTATCGACTTCACAAGGTAAAAATGCCCAAAACAGCGATCCTTCATTGTGTACCGATTCAAAGCCGACTTTACCTCCCATAGCTTCTGCAATTGCCTTGCAAATAGAAAGTCCAAGTCCGGTACCTTGGGCAAACTCATCAAGTTTCTCAAAACGCTGGAATACTTTTCCTTTTTTATCATCAGCTATACCAATACCGGTATCTTTCACATAAAAATAGACGCCTCCATCCTTACATGCATATCCCATTTTAATAGAACCTTTTGAAGTATATTTGATAGCATTAGTGACATAATTCGTTATAATTTGTGCCACGCGATTACGGTCCAGAGTTACCCGACAACAGTGATAAGGATTGATTTCAGTTAACACGATATCCGGATTCTTCAGGCGCTGCTTCATGGAAGTAAACATGTTTTCAAAATGTTCGGATAAGTCGAACGGTTCGTATTTCAGTTCTACCGAACCGGCTTCCAGCTTGGATAAATCAAGTATATCATTTATCAGTTTTAGCAATAACTCATTATTACTATTAATAATCTGGATATAGTCCGCCTTTTCTTCTTCTCCGGCATAAGCCATCAACTCCGAAAAACCTACAATAGCATTCAAGGGAGTACGGATTTCATGACTCATATTCGCCAGGAACGCAGATTTCAATTTATCAGACTGCTCTGCCTGATGTTTGGCTTCCTGCAATTCCTTAATCATTTTTTCACGCTCCGTTACATCATCCACGCGAATTACAACACCATCCACAGATCCATCTTCAAGAACTACGGGAGTGGCAAACACTTCAACGGTATGCGCACTGTCCAACGAAAACTTCATCTGTTCCGTCTGTAATGAAACAAAAGCACGTTGCATCACACAATTTTCACAGGGAGAAGTACGATTATATGTACTTTTATAGCAAAGTTCACCTTTTTTGTAGGCTTCAAAAGAAAGACTTTTTGAACATAACGAAATATTTTCCCATTGAACCATATATTCCTTCGTGATGTAGGCCAACCCTGAATTCGTATTGTTAAGAACCAGTTCATTCTGTCGTACCAAAGCGTCCTGTATTTCTTTATTCTTTAGTAAGGTCAATTCAGTCTGCTTATAGGAATCGATATTTTGCGTCATACCGAACAAATACTTATAAGGAGCATCGTTCAAAGTTGTGGTTTCAACAAGGCCACGCGTTTCCCACCATTGATACATGCCATCTCCTTTAAAGTCAATGCGATATTCCACATCCCATACACCGCTTCCTAGTTCTACCGCCTTTTGCAAAGTTTCAGCAAACTTTTGTCGGTCATCAGGATGTACGAGAGTCAGATATTTCTCGACCGAATTAATTTCTGATGCCTTTTTCCCATTTTTATCAAAACCTTCACCGAAACTCACCCTGTTCTTAGCCGGCTCAAAAAACCAGGTGAAGGCATTCATCGCTTCCATAGTGACAGTTAGCAGCTGTGCACGACGCTTCAGTTCATTTTGTAAACTCTGATCCCAGCGGGTATTTAACAGAAAGCGTTTGCCATCATCTTCAATTATACTTTTGCGAACAATAGTATCATAGCTGTGTCCATCCTTCAGTATAATACGTTCCATGCCGAAATAAGGGTTCCCAGTATTGTATACCTCTAAATCAGTCTTCTGAATACGCTCTACTTCTTCTTCACTCAGCACATCATAAGTAGTTTTATCTTCGCTGGTACCAAACATGAGCTTACTCTCTTCATTGCAAAAAACATAGCGGAAATCATTCTCTACATCTTTGATATGAACAGATAACGGAAGATTATTTAATATATTATAGAAGAACTGCTCCTTTTTCTGCACCTCCGTATTATTCTTTCGGGTACCAACATATTTCAATACCTTCTTATTAGAATCAAATTCATAAGGAGCACCGCTTATCGTACAAAATTGCCAGGTTGAGCTATCCGGTAACATAACCCTGCTATCAAAAGAAAAAGAAAAATCTTCCCCATTGCTCATTCTTTCCATTACTTCAGTAACCTGACTACGGTCATCCGGATGCAAAGTCTCCAGATATAGTGCCATACTAACTGGCTTAGACTGATCGTATCCATTCAGCGGTTCATTATCACTATAAAATAATTTGGCCACTGCATCAAATTCCCAAAACATGATGTTGGCTGCCTTCATAGCAAGCTCCGTTTTCCGGCGACTTTGACGGAGTACCTCTTCACTTTTCACCGTTTCTGTAATATCTTCAAAGATAAAAATGTAATTAACAAACTTGCCATCATTGTCATAAAGAGGATTACCATTACATTTCAAATAGCAGGTCCGGGTACGCGTAGAGAAAAAGCGTTTATCGGTTCTCTGTTTATCGAAATCATACAAAAAACTCATCTGTACCGGAACACAACGACGAACTGCTTCCTTCACCACGTCAGGAACCACAGAATTTTCATTTATGTTGAGTTTATTACCAAGAAGCGTTTGCGAGTCAGCGCCAAAAATTCGGCAGAAGCTTTCATTGCATCTTACCAGAGTGCCATCGGCTGTGAAGAAACCTATTCCAACAGGAAGTGAATTAAATACAGTTAGTAATTGTTTGTGTTCCATTTCTTTATCCTTGAATAACTTAGAAATAAATATTTTATCTCCGCACTATGCAAATATATACACTTTTACGATTATAATATGATTTTATAGCGAAAATATTATTGCCAGGTTATAACATACAATAAGGGGCTATCCACGATATTGTGAATAACCCCTATCTCAAATGACATCCCATATATTATCATTTTAAAAAGTACATTTTAATACTCCTCAATGACTGTATTTCCAAAAATATCCTTTTTAATAATTTTCCCATGACCGTTACCATATTCAATTATTTCGTTTCCAAAAATATCTTTTTTAATAGTTGTTCTATTCCCCTTATCATCCTCGATAATAGTATTCCCAAAGATATCTTTTGTAATCGTCTTTCTATTACCTTTGTCATCGCGAATAATAGTATTTCCCAGAATATCTTTCTCTATAGTTTTTCTATTACCCTTATCGTCCCGGATAATGGTATTTCCTAGAAAATCTTCTTCAATAGTCTTTCTATTACCTTTATCATCACGAACAATGAAATTTCCTAAAATATCCTCTTCGATAGTCGTTCTATTGCCTCTATCATCACGGATAATGATGTTCCCCAAAATATCCTTTTCAATAGTCGTTCTATTGCCTTTATCATCACGAATGATGATATTCCCTAAGATATCCTTTTCAATAGTCTTTCTATTACCATTATCATCACGGATGATGATATTACCTAAAATATCCTTTTCAACAGTCTCTCTCCCTTGGTCAACTCCCGAATACTCATAATTATCTTCAACAAGATTTGCACCATAGCCCTTTATTATATAAGGAGCCAAAATAAACTGGGCAACAAACAGGATAAATAAAATCTTTTTCATGGCGTTTTTCTTTTGATTTAGAACAAAAGTAACGCAGGAAAATCAGAATAAATAAGTGAATTCCATAATTGTCAGTAGGGAAAAACCTAAAATAAAAAGGATTAGCGCATGCAGTAACGGTATATCCATAATATACTACCTAATTGGTCCCCAGAATGGTCCCCCCAAAAAGAAATTCCTTGAAAGTACTTGACTTTCAAGGAATTCAAAGTGTTACTTGAGGTTCCTGGCGAACCTCTCTTTCTTTATTTTCCTTATTTATTAGATAAAACACCATTTTTATAAAACACTGAAAAACAACAAATTATTTATCACACAAAGAAAATAGAGTAAAATAAGATAAAAGTTTGTAGTACCAATGTAGTACCAAATCAAAAAGAATCTCTATCTTTGTAGTACCAACTTATAAAAGTAAAATATGGGTGCAACATTCATTTTAAGAACTGACAAAAGCGAAGGATATGCAACCTTATACGCTCGCATACAAAACAGGGTTCCAAAGATTAACATCCGAGTATCTACCGGATTAGAGGTTGATATAAAAGAGTGGAACAAATCTTTAACAGGAGCCAAAGCCCTAACAGCTTTCAGGACAGGCAAAGGAAAAGAACTTTACCTTAAACTAGATGCTATTTCATCAACGATTGACGCACTAATAAAAAATGGTGTAGCCATAACTTCCGACATGGCTAAAGAGCGTATACATGAAATAGTATATGCTGAACAGATAGCAGCCGAAAAAGAACGAGCAGAAGCCGAAGCTAAAGCCCTAGAAGAAGAACAGGCTACCAACTTCAACGACTTCATAGCACAATTCATTCACGAATGCGAAACAGGAAAACGGAAAAAGAAGGGAGGAACTACAAATATATCTCCTGGAACAATCAAAAGCTACAAAGGCTTTCAGTCCCAGTTTAAAGCGTATCAGGAAACAAGGCTAAAGGTTATTGATTTTGAGGATCTGACAATAGAGTTTTATAATGACTTTCGATCATTCCTCACAGATAAGGAATATTCCCCTAATACTATTGCCCGGATGGTGAAGATATGCAAAACAATCTGTTATGCAGCCGAACAACTTAAACTAATGGATGCGGCAAACGTCCGGTTTGGTTTTGATGTGATCTATAAAGATGTTGATAATGTCTATTTGACTGAAGAACGAATACAGGAACTTTATGAGTACGATTTATCCAATCGTCCGGCATGGGAAAAGATAAAAGATGTGTTTGTAGTCGGCTGTCTGACCGGGCAACGAGTAAGTGATTATAAACGCATCAATTCAAAGATGATTGTTACCCTTACCGATGGCAATAAGTACATCAAACTTAAACAAGAAAAGACCGGAAATACCGTTTATATTCCTCTTGATTATCGGGTTGCAGCTATCCTTGACAAATATAACGGTACACTTCCCAAAGTCTACGACCAAAAGATAAACGACCATATCAAAGAGATTGGCGAGGCTTTAGGATGGACGGAAATAGTAGAGTTAGACGAACAACGGGGAGCAATGGAGTATACAGCAAAGAAACGTTTCTGCGACCTTCTTAAAACTCATACCTGCCGAAGAAGCTTAGCAACCAATATGTATAAAGCCGGGGCTTCATTAAGTTCTATTATGGCTATCACCGGACACAGTAGCGAGCAACAGCTAAAGACATATCTCAAACTGGATGAATCGGAAAAGAGTATGATAGCGGCTAAAGAGAATTATTTCACGAAATTACGAATAGCTAAATAATTATTAACAAATAACATGAATAAAATACTCAACTTTTTGCAAGATGCATCTGATTTATATATAACGTTTACTGAAAGTCAAATATGTTTGGATCTTAGAAATAAATCGATTATTAAACTTGAATCGATTATAAACTCTACATCCCCCGAAAGTAAAGATGTACTGTATGAAATGCTTTATTCCTGGGCAAAAGACGCCTCTTTTACCCCTTTATATGGCCCATTTTCCGATAAAATGTTAGAAGATGCAGTATCTCAAAATACTATTAAAGAAAATACAGCAAGAAAAATTATATGTAGTATAGAAGAAATTATTTTCTCATTAAATAAAGACGATAGAGAAATCTTCATTAAAAGATTGTTTAAAAGAGTGCTTCCTTTTTTTCACAATTATAATAATTTTAATTTTGTCAATATGCTTCCAACGTATGTATCTCAAGTATATACCCAAAAGGAGGAAAGAGATAATGTCTGGAATTTATTAAAAAATATATTCTTAACAACCCATTGTATAAAAGATCTCATTTTATCAACAATAGATATATGCAAGGACTTCGGAATAGATATTTATAGTATTATAAATGAAATTGGAATTGTCGACTTTGACTGTTTTCTCCTTAAAGAAAATAGTCTACCCTTAAAAATAGAAGAAACCCGTAAAAAGCAAGCCAAAGGATCATTATTACAACAATGGGTTGTTATTCGTAATCTAATGGAATGTGCAGTAGATTGGAGGTTAACAGACGATAATAACAATCTTATGTACAACAAGACTGATGTAGCTAGGTTTTTATCATTTATCTGCGGAGGCAGTGAAGATAGAATACGAAAACGTTTAGATGAAGAAATTTCCTCCAAAGAAATGAATGAAATTATTCCATATTTGGAAAGCATAGGCCTTCACAAAATCGCTGAAAGGTTAAAAAAATAAAAAAAACATAATATTTGGGACGTCCCAAAGGTAGTCCCACCCACAAAAACCGCTTATATATTTGCGTCCATAAGAACTAAAAATGTAAACTTATGGGCGCAAAATCTTTTTATACACCTACTACTTCAATGCTTATTCAAGTCATATCAATAGATGAACTTGAAAGCATGATGAGCCGTTTACTCGATAAGAAATTGGCTCCTTCTCAAAATTCCACCCCGACGGTAGAACGATTTCCTGAAAACAAATTGTATAGACGCAAGGAAGCAGCCGAAAAATTAAACATCTCTCCTACACTATTAGAGAAATGGACAAAACAGGGATTAATCAAGTCTCGAAAAATCGGAACTCGCATCTATTATGTTGAGAAAGACATTAACGAAGCTATCAAAAATGCCTTTAATTCTTCTAAATCCTAAAGACATGGGAAAGTCAGACATTAACATTACCCAGACGCAACAGATCGTTATGGGCTTCATCTCCCCTATTATTGACGAAATAGTAGACAGAGTATCAGAGAGAGTATTAGCTGCATCAAAGAAAGAACCTAAGTTCTACACTCGAAAAGAAGCCGCTGAAATCCTTCATGTCACCTTACCAACATTGGCGAGAATAACAAAAGACGGACTTCTTATCTCCAAACGTGTAGGTAGTAGAATCCTGTATGAAGCAGATGCTATCGACGAGGCAGTAAAAAAACAGGTCGTATTCAAATATCGGAGGGCATGACTATGAAAGAAAAGAAAAAGGCAGCCTCCACGACTGCCAATCTCCAACATAGATCCGGAAACAAAGATAGCAAATCATTTCGAATCAAACAACAGATTCGCAAACTATTCTTAGATGGTGGCAAGTACACTAGTAAAGATTTAAACACCCTTACTGGCGGAAACGATAGCCGGAAAGTCATATCCGACCTTAGAAAAGAAGGCTGGGACATTAAAGAGGTTCGTCTGGACGATAGAAGAAAACTATACTGGTTAGAGCCGGACACACGGCAAATGTCTATTGACTGGGAAGGAGGCAATAATGAATAAAAAGTCTTTTGTTATATACTGTGATATAGGGGATCAATTAGAGCTACTCACCGACGAGCAAGTAGGAGTTTTGTTTCGTTCAGTAGTGAAATATGCTAGTAATGAAGAAGAGCTATCCAGTAATGACGGTATGGTCAAACTTCTTTTTTCGGTAATAAAGAAACAAATAGATCGGGACACAGAAAAATATAAAACAGTTTGTGAACGCAGAAGAGAAGCCGGAAGCAAAGGAGGCAAGCAAAAGGTAGCAAATGCTAAGCAAAACTTAGCAAACGTAGCAAATGCTAGCAATTGCAATCAAAACTTAGCAAACGTAGCTGATAATGATAGTGATAATGATAGTGATAATGATAGTGATAATGTAAATGATACTCTCTCTCTTACTCTCTCTCATTTGGTAGAGAGTGCAAGTGTGAGCGAGAGTGTGAGTGTGAGAGAGGAAGCTAATAAAGTTTTCAATCCCCAATCAATCAAAGAACAACTACTATCGGATGAAACATGGAAAGAATCGGCATGTATGCAATCTACTTTGGGAGTATCATTCATGAATATGCTTCCCGCCCAGCTAGATAAGTTCATTGCTTATATCGTTTCAATCGGAGAGGAACGAAGTATATCGAACATATCAGACGCAAAGAGAAGGTTTACTTATTGGTGGCAGAATCACGGAAGAAAGGAGGTACAGGATGAAAACAAACAAGTATATACCGTCCCCAATTAAGGGAATGCCGAACGCACCTGAAGCAGAACAAGCCGTTATCGGTTCACTTCTTAGCTTTGGCGGTGACAAAGTATTCGATGCCATATCTCCCGAACTGAATAAAGATATGTTTTATGATAACCGGTACGCTGTATTGTATGATGCTATCCAGTCGCTTTATGCAAGCAATAAACCATGTGACATCGTATCGGTATCAAATGAAATCCGCTCAATAGGGAAGATCGAGGAAGTGCCTCCACACTTCATAGCGGAAACCCTCAATTACGGGTTTGATTCGTTTCATGCCGTCGAACATGCTTTGATGGTAAAACAGAAATATCTACAACGGAAAGCTATTGAATTATCCCATATACTCCAACAGCAAGCCTATGATGATACGGAAGATATCGGCGACGTCCTTTTCAATGCGGGAAAAGCACTGGAGCAAATGCAGCAGGATTTAATCGGGCAAAGTGAATCCCAGTCATTTAAAGACATTGCACAGTCCGCATTAAAAAACATAGAGAGGAAGATGGGATTGTATAGTAGCGGAAAACAGACAGGAATAACAACCGGGCTACAAGACCTTAACGATATGAATTCCGGTTGGCACGGTGGCGAGTTGATAGTATTGGCAGCACGCCCAGCTATGGGAAAAACTGCTGTATCTCTACATTTTGGAAAGTCAGCAGCTAGACAAGGTATTCCGGTAGTCATTTTTTCTTTAGAAATGGATTCTGTCAGCCTGTATGAACGTTTCATTGCTTCTGAATCCAATGTACACCCAAGCAAATTAAGGTCCGGCAATATAAGCCAAGATGAGCTACAGCAAATAGATAAGGCGATAGGGGGAACTTTATACAGCTTACCGATAACAATAAACGATAACGCAGCTATAGGAATGAGTTACATCCGTGCAACGTGCCGTTTATACCATCGACAAAACAAATGTGGAATGGTGATAATAGACTATCTACAGCTGATAACCGAAAGCTCAAATGGGACAAGAAACAGAGAACAGGAAATAGCCCGAATGTCCCGGGAGGCAAAGATTATCGCTAAAGAATTGAATGTACCTGTTATCCTTCTGTCACAACTCAACCGGGAAGTAGACAAGCGGCAGGATAAAAAACCTATTCTTGCAGACCTTCGGGAATCGGGAGCCATTGAGCAGGATGCGGACATGGTTATATTCGTCCATCGTCCGGAATATTACGGAATCAGCGTCAATGATTCATCCGGACATGAGATTTACAACTATGGTGAATTGATTATAGCCAAACATCGAAACGGTTCTGTTGGAACAGTCAAATTCAAGCATAACGGTTCCCTAACTAAGATATTTGACTACGATACGAAAGGTTATACGGAAAACAATCCTTTCTAGCTATGGAAATAGAAACAATCTACGGGCAAGTGATAGCGAAAGCAAACAACTATCAAGCCGTACCGGGCAAAGACGGCCAGAAACGGATCATCAAAAACGAACGGATCAGGGAGTATGAGAAATCCTTCTGCCTACAATGCAAGAAGTATCGAGGAAAGCGCATTTCCGGTCGTTTCAAGCTATTTATTCGTGTCTGGCATGGAAATATTCGCTTCGACCTGGATAATGCTCTAAAAACGATCCTTGATTGCTTGCAAATGGTGGAGGCTATTACAAATGACAGCCTATGTTTTGAGATTCATGCGGAGAAGCGGATAGACCGACGGAATCCGAGAGTAGAGTTTGGTCTGGAAGAGATAAACGAGCAAAAAAATATATTTAGCCAAAATAAAGCGATTTAAGCCATTTTCTTTTGCGGGATAATAAGATGTTCATCTTTGCGGAGAAAGTCGCTAATATAAAAACAAGATTAAAAAATGGAAAGATTAAAGCACATAAAATATCCTCCATTAAAGGATAAATTTAAAAAGTACGGTGATTCTTTCGAATTGGTATCTAAAAACGAAAGCAACCGAATGTACTGCTACCGAAGAACCACCCCGGAAGGGATTGTATATTTTGAGGTGTTCCGGTCGAATCTGGAGAAGGACGACAACGGGAATGTTTATGAATCCTATCCCCGTTCATCGCAATTTGGCGATACAGCTTGGTGTATCAGAGATGGCGAGAACGCAATGAAGAAAGTATTGAAATATATGCAAAAGACATTTTCAAATTAAATAAATTATTAACAATCAAAATTTTAAAGTCATGAAAAATAAAGTTTATGAAATTGGTAACCGGAATGATTTAAAATTCAGTGTACAAAAAACTACCCCATACATTATTAGGGGAAATGCTAAAGAGATGATGCCCGAAGAGATTACTTTTCTTTTTGAAGAAATTGATCCTGAATCTGATTTGACAGAAGATAACAATCTAGTATGTAGTATCAGTAAGGAAGAAGCCGTAAATCTGGCAATCCGTTTGCTAAAGCTTAGTACGGAGAGAGTACCGGAAAACGGGCTATTGTTGCACAACTTTTCAGGACACGATTTTTCCGTTCATCACGCAAAAGAAGATGGCGTACATATTGATGAACCGATTTTCGAGATCGGGAATTTGGAGACGGGTGATATTGCGGAGGATGGAACCATTTCCGTATGTCTGACTAACGAATCAGCAAAAGAGTTAATTAAAGCGTTGGCAAAGATTGTATAACCCAATACCGGGTAGGTCTGCTTCGGATGATCTACCCGGCATAAATCAAAATGATATGGAACAAATAGACGAAAAAAAGAACTCCGAAGAATTAGTAGGGCTTATTAATTCGGGAACAAAGGATATTTTCAATAAGAGAGAAGTTGCTTCACGTTTGGGTGAAGATGTGGCTAACCGCATAAAAGACGGATTGGAGGAAAAGAAAGATGAAAAAAGAGGAAACTAAAAAAATCTGTATCGGTTCCGGTGACACAACTTTTCGACGGGACTTTGAAAAGATGCTTAGTAAATTGCAAGGCATTATAAGCCGCCAAAAAATAGAAGAGTTTGGTATTGAGTTGAACACCGAAATATTGCAAGATTTGATTGCTGGCGGTGAAAACACCGGGAAAACCGTGTTGGAACGCCTTAATAAAGACCTGTTGGATGATGCCAGTTTGCCGATCATACGCAGGCAGAAGGAGCAGATGTACAACCAGCTCTTGCAGGAGTTCGAACTGTTGAAAGTAGCCGTACACAAGTTGGTGAAAGACTTCCCTTATGTTCTTCCAGAAATGTACTTCATTGGTGATGACGGTTGGATTCACGCCCAGGAAGAAGCGTTTGCCCTGTGTGATGAACAAGGAAAGATTTACATAGACAAGCCGGAGCAGATAGAAGTTTATCATCAGGCAATAAAAGCCATTGATGAAATAAACAAGCTTCAGGAGATGGCAGCTAAGTATTATTGCAGTGCTCTAGGACATAGGGCAGTGATAGGCTTTGAAAAAGATACTGCCCGCCTTTATCCCGGTGCTTTGATTGAATGTCACTCCAGCGGAATTTTTGTGAGAATGTTTGAAGGTAAAAAACAATAAAATTAAAAACTATGAACGAAATAAAAAAACAAGGACTTGAAAGGGTGCTATTGCGCCACCAAGACGAAAACACTATCGAAAAAATACAGCAAATAGTGAATTGTTTGATTGAAACAGGATTTACAATTTCAACGAAAGAACTACATGATTTGTCCTGTGTATGCGCATTGCTCACTAAACAAGCAGAAGAGATGGCGAAAAAAGATGCTTCCCGGATAAAAATTGCCTTTAAACGTGAAGAGGATTATAAAGAGACCTTTGATCGTTTGGAGGCTTGTATAACCGAGAAAGCAAACGAGTTGAGAAAAGTTCTTTTGTATCATACGACAAAACCGTTGGATGAGAACGCATACGAAATAGTAGATAATTGCGTAGTGTTTTCCCAAACATGGGCGGAACGGAAGGCACAAGAGTTTATGATTCCTCCTACAATAACCCGCCTACGTGCGAAAGGACTTATCAACAATGTGAAGGAAGCCATAAGTGAGTTAAATGCCTTTGTTGCGGATAATCCGAACTTTGGAAAGGGTATCACGACTTCACACGATTCCCGTAGATGCTTGTGTTGGCTGGACGATGATGGCGGGTTTCATGAGGAACAAGAAGCATACGAATTTATTTAAAGAATTATCATTATGACTACAGAAGAAAGACAAAAGTTCAACGCTTTCCAAAGGACATTACAGGAAAGCCCGGCGAACCGATTAAGCTTCTTTGCAAGTGTGGAAGGGATAGAAAAACCGCAACCGGCAAATAATCCGTTTGACAAATGGAAACGGGATGCCGAGTACGAGAATCAAGCGATCTGCAAGCATCTTGGTATTGAGTATCACAAAGAAGATTTTACGGTATCAGACGAGAAACTAGCCCGCAACTGGGCGCAGGGATTGCCGGACGCATAATATTAACATTCCGGGCAGGGATGCTTTATTGATTCTCTGTCCGGTTTACTAAAGAAAATCAAGATAAAAACGGTGTATTCTCTAACTGTTTAGGCTGAATTTAGAAATATGGCAGCAATCATAGATTACATACCAAGAGTTACGTTATCAAACTTCAAAGAGTTAATAAAACAACAATCCGAAACAAAGGAAACGCTGTTTATTCGCTTCACTCTTAAAGATATACAATATACCGTAGTGATGTCGGTAGAAAAACAGAAGCTTATTTTCTTTTGGGAACATCAAGGGAAAAGGAACCAAAAAGAGATCAAGCTCCAGACCGAACCAAGCAATCTTGGAAACGGGACTGTGTGGTACTTTCTTTGTCCTTATACCGGTCATAAATGCCGCAAACTTTTTCTGGACGGTAAGACGATTGCAAGCCGGTATGCTTTTAGCCATATTTACAGTATTCAGAAAGAAAGTAGATCGGGCCGTTTTTTCTATGGATTCGGACGATTGGAATACCCAGTACGAAGATACGGGAAACAGTTCTATAGAGGAAAAACAACCCCTTACGGGCATAAAGTCTGGACGTATCATAAGAAACTGGAAAAATACAATCAGTTGTTGGATGAATACATTTTACCAAGATCAAGAGGACGAAAACCATTAGTATCAAATGATGAAGTATGAAAGATAACATTTTAAACTTGCCAAGTGATGTTCTTGGCGACATATTCAAAGAGATTTATTCGGAGTATGAGAAAAGCATCCGTAAAATGTTCTCCGCTCCACCCTGTGAGATAGAGATAACCGCCCAACAGGTTGCAAAGGCTTTTGATAAAAGGGGGCTGATAGAATACGCTCCGCAATTCTACATTTTTGCCACTGGGGTGTTTATCGGGATCAAGGACAGGTGTAATCCCTACCAAGAGATTAACGAATGGGTTGCCGCCTATCGGATGGCTAAGGAGATGAACGTAGATGTCTCCGTTATAAATCCAAAGAAAGCATTTGAGTATTATCAACAAAAAAATAAATAGTTATGAATGAAACAATTATTATTAACGGGTGTAGTTTTAATCTTAAAGCAATAAAGATCAAAAACTTTGTTTTAGCCGGAGAGTGTTTAGGGGATTTTACCAACAAAGAAAATGCAGATGAAATGCTAGCGGAAAAAGACAAGAAAACCTTGTGTGATGCGATTTCCTTTCTTTTTGCTGGCGATAGTTCCTTGAGCGATACCTTATGTGAAGGTACTAAAGATGATGCTATAGAGGCTTTAAAACAAATAGCATTGTATTACCAGTCACTGTTTAAACGTGCTAGCCTCATGGCTAAAAGTGTGTCACTAATAGCAGCAAAACCTAAAATATGAAAGTAACAGTCGATTTATCCGGTTTGGATTCTTTCATCCAAGAAGTCGAAGATGAAATTAATCAGGGCTTGATAGATGCGGCTCATAAGGCTGTTGATACCCAGAAAGTAAGAAATGAGAGTGGCAAAAAGACTTATGAGAACCACACTTGGAACTTGCGTAATGCTCCCGGTGCTGCTGTTATTCGCAATGGGGAAATCGTTGATTTATATGTTCCGGCAGACGGGGAGCATGCTGAAGCGAAAGCTAAAACCGAAAACCTTCTAATCTACGGGAAACGCCCTAAAAACGGGATTGTTGCAGCGGACGGAATGGAATACGCAAGCTTTGTATCAAGCAAAGGTTTTGACGTTATGGACACGGCTCGTCATGTCTTAGAGAGAGAAGTAAAAGAAAATGTAACAACTAATATTAAAGTAAAATGGCAGGATTAAGAATTAATTTAGATGCTGATCTTACAAGATTCACTCAACTTGTAAAGCAAATACAGAAGGTAAGAGCGGAACTAGGTAAATTATCTACCGCTTCACCCAGTTATGATAAGTTGTACAAAGAGTTTAAAAGGATAAAAGGCGAGTTGGACGAAATGAAAAAGAAATTCGCTGAAATTCAAACGGCTTTGGCACAAGTAGATATAGCCAGTAGTATAGTGAAACAGTCTGAAACAATCAGGCATGAGACAGACGAAACATCTAAACACTTTGAAGATTATGCGGACTCCTTGAACGCTGTGAAAAAGCAAGTAGCCGCATTACAAAAGGAATACTATGCACTGGAAGAATCGGAAAGAAATTCATCTGTAGGACAAGCTAAACTAAAACAGTGGGCAGCTTTAAATGCACAGTTGAAGGTTACGGCTGATTCAATGCGTGATGTTGCTAAAGTGGAAGAAAACGCCATTAAAGTTTATAAATCAGCTGAAGGATCACTTGTGCAATTAAGGAAGCAGCTAAGTATGTTGAACTTCCAGTATGACAATCTTTCTCGGGATTTACGTAATGGTGCTACAGGAAAAGAGCTATTAATACAAATACAGGCGGTAACTAATGAGCTAAATTCAGCAGAACAAGCAACCGGACGTTTCCAAAGGAGTGTTGGACATTATGCTACAGCCTATAACGGATTAAACGCCCAAGTACAAATGTTAGCACGAGAATTACCGAGTTTGGCCGTTTCCATGAATACTTTCTTTTTGGCAATTAGTAATAATTTCCCGATGCTTATTGATGAAATTCAAAAAGCCAGAATTGAACTTGCAAAACTTAGAGCCGAAGGAAAAGAAGGTACTCCAATTTGGAAACAGCTCACAAAATCCCTATTAGGTTGGAATACAGCTTTGGTTGTCGGGCTTACTCTTTTATCTAACTATGGAACTGAAATCGGTGATTGGATAAAGCAATTATTTGATAGTAAAGAAAAACTAGACATTCTAAAAGAAGCTTTAAAAAGTTACAATGAAGCCATAATTGAGGGGAAAAAGAATGCACAAGATCAAATTGTAGAATTAAAAATGTTGTACAAGGCTGCGACGGATGCAGCAGAGAGCACGGATACTCGAAGTAAAGCCATAAAGAAGCTACAAGACCAATATCCGGATTACTTTGAAGGTATGAATAACGAAGCCTTTTTAGCAGGAAAGGCGAAAACGGCTTATGATAATCTAACCCAATCTATTTTAGACTATGCTCAAGCACAAGCTATCAAGAATAGGATAACCGAAAACTTCGATAAGATAATAGACCTTGATACCAAAATAGCGGAAGCGCAAGCCGAATATAATAGGTTAGCAATAGAATCCAATAATAGTCTTAATTTTGTATCATCTGGATTAATTGCGAAAAAAGCACAAGAGCAGTTGAAAATTTATCGTGAGGCGAAAGAAGAACGTGAAAAACTGATAGAATCCAACAAAAAACTAGAAGAGGGATTTAATGCTAGTGCATTTCTTTTTACTCCTAATTCTATTAAAACCAATGATAATAGTTATAGTGATGTTTATCAACGGGGCAAGTCTATATTAAAGGCAGAACAGAATATCAAGGACGCTATTTTAAAAAGCCAATTAGACGCCCAAAAGATAGCTATTGATATTATGGAGGAAGGAAATGCCAAAGAACTTGCTCAAATCAATGCTAATTATGATGCAAAGATAGCAGAAATTCAAAAACGTGAAAGGGAGCTTCTACAAACCTTACAAGACGCAGAATATGAAGCATGGAAAGCGGCAAATCCTGATTACAAGAAGAAAGGATTGCAATTTGTTCCTACCATTGTAGACATTCCTACCGAACATAGAAATAATTTTGATACTGAATATTCTTCAGCATATCAAAAGCAGCAAAATGATATAAACAAGCTGTTACAATCAACCCTCAACAAGTATCAGGATTACAATAAGCAGCGTGAGCAGCTGGTTAAGTCCTTCAATGAAGAAATGGAGTTCCTGAACTCACAACGTACCGAACAAAATTCGGAAGAGATAGACCGGGCAATAGAAGTTGCAAAGAAGAAACTCAAAGAAGGATTGAAAGGAATACGGGATGAAATGGAAAAGGAGTTTGCCGGACAAGAAAATACATTCTTAAAAATGCTATATGGTGATATTTCCCAAATGGGATTTTCTGACCTATCAAATTTGATTTCTCAAGCCCGCCAGCTGAATGATTATCTTTCTGGGAAAGGAGACAAGGAGGGAATTACATTTATTTCTAAAGAACAACTAGAAGCGATTGAAAAAAGTCCGGCAGACTTAGAAAAGTTGAGAAAAGCACTGGATAAGTTGCTCGGTACAGGTAAAAAAGAGAATAAATGGGAAGAGATATTTGAAACCTTCAAAAAGGGTTTTGCTTCTCTTAAAAGTGCAAAAGATTTTAAAGAAATATCTGGTGCCATAGGTACGATAAGTAATGCCGCTTCATCGGCAGCTGGAGAAGTTGCGAATTTATTTGAAGTGATGGGTAAGACTTCGGCAGCAGATGCTATAAGCGGTGTAGAAAGCGCAATGAATGCAATATCCAATATCGGGCAAGGTTTTGCTAAAGGTGGAATTGTAGGCGGTATTGCAGCCGCAGTAGGAGAAGCTGCCAATTTTATAGGAAAGGCTTTTGCAGCTAATTCTCGGCATAAAAAAGCTCTTGAGGCTATTATGAACGAAACGATAGATCAGCAAAGAGAATACAACCTTCTTTTGTTGGAGCAAAATCTTTTGTATGAGAAAGCATCTACAATCTTTGGAGTTGATGCTTATTCTAAGGCCAAGAACGCAGTTATTAACATGAAGGACAGTGTAAAAAGCCTTAATAAAGAACTTACAGACGGAGAATATGGGAGTTGGATTACAAATATTGAGAGAAAGTTTTTAAAAAGAGCAAATCAATACATCGGATCCGCACTAGCTTTAAAGGATCAATATGCAGGGCTTGCCAACGTAGAAATCAAAACCGGACACAAAAAAACGGGGTTGTTTGGTTGGGGAAAAGGAAAAGACGTTTATTCTTCAGTTCTTGATGTTTATCCCCAATTAATAAAAGCTAATGGAGAGTTTGATAAAAGTTTGGCAGAAACAATTATCAATACCCGTACTATGTCAGATGAAAGCAAGGCAGCGTTGCAGTACATGATTGACCTAGCGCAACAGGCGGAAGATGCCTATAGTGAATTAAATGACTATATGACCGATATTTTTGGGGATTTAGGAAACTCCATGACAGACGCACTCGTTAATGCTTTTGTCAGTGGAACCGATGCAGCAAGAGCTTTTACCGAATCCGTTTCTAGTATGCTTGAAACACTATCCAAACAAATGATTTATTCTGTTACATTAGCTCCAGTGATGGAACAGGCACAATCTAAAATGCTAGATGTAATGAAGAATACCGATTTATCAGATGAGCAACGCTTCAACCAATGGACTATTATTCTTGATAATTTGGTAGATGATGCACTAGCGCAACAAAGCAAGGCCGAAAGATTAATGGAAGAATATCAGAAAATAGCAGCTAACAAAGGTTTTGACATATTGTCAAATAGTTCCTCTTCATCCCAAGAAGCTTCAAAGAAAGGCTTTGCCACTGCATCGCAGGATTCAATAGACGAACTTAACGGACGTTTCACCGCTTTGCAGATTGCCGGAGAAGAAATCAAGAATCAAAGTGTAGAACAAACTAGGCTATTGGATTCTATAAACTCGATATTGCTTAATATAGAGCCTTCACAGGATTCTTTCAGTATTCCCGATCTATCATTAAACAGAGAAGCTTTAAATAGTAGTTTTGCAGCTGATATAGCAATGAGAGCAGAATCTAACGCCCAGTTACAGGCGGCTATAGTTAACCTAACCGGAGAAGTACAAACGATTAAAAACAATGTTAGTGAGATGTTGACTTTTAGCGCAGAAGATAGGATAAATCAGCAAACTATTGCCGAGAACTCCAGCAGTCTTAATAAAAATATTCCTAAGATAACCCAGACATTGGACGGTATTAAGCAAAATACTAACGGTTTATCACGTCGTTAATTTTATTCCATGCCATTATAGAAGAATCCCCGACCGCTTGTGATAAGTAGCCGGGGATTAGTAGTATTTATCCTTTAGAAAAAATATTATCCACCTTATCGAAAGTGTCGTAATCCTTGTAATTTAAAGTGAAATCTGTAAAGGATATTTTGGACTTATAAAAACGGACTATATTAGGATAGTGTAATTTCCACATATTTGCTCTATCTTCTTTTAGTGCTACGTTGTATTTTTGAGAAATATTGTTATACAATTCTACTATAGACATGAGAAAAGATTGTTTATAACACCTAAAAGCTTTTTCTTTTTCTCCATCCAAACATAATAATTGGGCTTCATCTATCAATTCGTCGGCTTTTGATGGAGATTGCTTTAAGCTGATTTTTTTCACATCATTAGTCATTTCCCATAATTTGAAAAACAATACAATTTGTAATACACCAAATACGATGATTACAATAGATACAAATAGTGTGATATTTTCCATAATTCAGTGTGTTTTATGTTATACAATGCGCAAACGTACAAAAAGCAGGAACAAAAAACAACTATTACAAATGTTTTCTAATTTTGCGGAAGGTACAAAGTAAAAGAGCGTCACCCGAACCACCAGATAGACGCCCTTTCCCAATTCATAGTAGTACAAATATACTATTTACTTTTAAATAATCGTACTATGTTTTCAGAAATCAACGAAAAAACAACGGTAAATACAGGGGTGAAAGGTAAGAAACAGAAGGAGATAATCAAGGCGAACAAACCCTTTTCGATCCGTGTCCTTTATATCAGGTACGGGGTTTATGATATTGTGTTCACTTACCAAGAGACAACCGTTTTTCAACCGATTTCAGACGAACAGTATAGGGAGTATAGGAAATTGTGTTATTTGCGCCCTATCAGGGCTAAAAACTATCTTCTTGATCTTGTAAACTTTGACGGTACACCATATAACAGGGGAGATTTTCAATTTATAGGTAAGGATGATGAACCGACAAAGGCAATGATAGCACTTTGGCAGGAGATAGAAAAGAACTTATTTAACCGGGATAATCAACATACATAGACCTGTCCTAATGATTGTTGAGATTAGCCTACTTTGATATTGATTTTAAAGGTAACCCAGAATTACCTTTTAAAAGTAAAATATGTACTCAAACCATATTTAAAGGTGCTATGGTGGCACTATTAAAAGCAAAGGTTTCAATCTTAAAATATGATACTCCCTGTTATTAACAGCAACCTAACATTACCTTAAATAAGATATAAAAAAGCCCGCACTGGTTAGTAAATCATGTACGGGCGTTTCCTTTATTTCTTTTCAGGTTTGATAAATCCGATCGGATTACGTAGCTTATTCTCCATCTTCTTTTGTGCCTGAAGCTCGGCTAACGTCTGGTTGATTAGTTCCAGCTGCATCCGTGTACTCCATTATAGACAAATATCTTTGCAAAGAGGCTATTTCGGCTTCAACAACAAGCTTTTGAAAGGCTTCCGGCTTATTCTCTGTATGAGATTCTTCCAGTGCTTTATAATAACTTATTTTATCCTCATTGCTACCTTTTAAAGTAACCAATGTATACCCATTCCGTAAAAGATAAAGATTCATCAATAAACGTGACGTTCGCCCGTTTCCATCAATAAACGGATGAATACGTACAAGTTCGTCGTGAAGATATGCGGCTATAAGTACTGGATGTACTTTTTCTTCCTCCATCTGCCGGTACTTTATCATAAAATCCTCCATTTGCTTCTGTATTAAATAAGGTTGTGGCGGCATGTGGGTACTACCGGAAATCATAACGGGAACGGTACGATATTTCCCGGCATTTTCACGGTCTATTCCATGCAAGATAAGAGCGTGTATTTCTTTGATAGTACGTTCGCTTATCTCTATATCCTTCTTCGCTATATCTTTGATATAATCAATAGCTTCGCTATGATTGATAGCTTCCAAATGTTCACGCATAGATTTGCCGGATATGGTAACTCCTTCATTTACTACTAATGCGGTTTCCTGTAATGTAAGGGTATTGCCTTCGATCCGGTTACTTTCGTAGGTGTATTCTATATCCAAGGCATCCTGTATCTTTTGCAGCGCATCTTCCGGTAATGGACGTAAAGCGGATAACTCTCCTTTGAGTGTATCGGCTTTATCTAACAACAGTTTTAAATCTTCATTCATGACTATTCTACTTTGATATTATAAAACGATTTCTCCGCTTTCTATTCTATCCAGCAACCGGGACAAGTCCGATACGCTATTTATATTGTAATTGGTATCTCTTATGCGGATCACTCCAATAATACCACCGGAAGAAGAAGGTGCAAACAGTTCTGTAATATCAACCTCTAAAGCATTGGCAATCCTTTCCAGTGTTTCAAGCGTTGGATTTCCATTGATAGCCCGGCTTAAACTTTCTTGCTTAATACCCATCTTTTCCGCAAGCTGGCTCACTGTGATGCCTTTTTCTTTACATACTTCTTTTATTCTCATGATAATGACATTTTAAGTTATAATTCAATTTATGTGCAAATATAGGAATAAATAACTCAAAAGTTATATCTCATAGTTAAATATAGTTTAAAGCATCATTATTTTTCATTTAGACAATTGTAGTTATGATATTAAGAGTTATATTTGCACTATGATAATAACAATAAAAGTTATAAAGATATGGCACGTTACGATTTAAGCAAAATAATGAAGAGAGCGCATAACCTTTATAAAAACGCTCATGCGAAGTACCCGACATTTGCCGATGCACTCCGTAAATCTTGGAGCATGGCAAAGTTTGAGGTTAGAGTAGCCGAAGAACGCCAGACAATAGAAGCGGAGACAAAAGCACGTGAAGCAAAGGTACGTGAAGAGAACGAGCAAGCCGCCATTAGTTCGGTTCTTCTTCGTGCACAAATCGAAGCCGACCGAATCAGGAGAGAAGCGGAAGCCAAAGCGGAACGCATGAAAGGCGAGATAGCAGCACGCAAAGAGGGTATCTCTTACAATGAGTACCAAAATCGTATTAATCGTGCAATGGGCTACGGGTGTGGTTCTTATTGTGGTGACTAATTTTTTTATTCATAATAATTGATTTGTTTTCATGGAAGTACTGGTTTGTGAAAATAGGTGCTTCCCTTTCACTGAATTATTAACCATAGGGGGAATTCCCCCTATCATAAATTATACTATATGACAGAAACAAAGGTTTACAAGCTCCACGAGAGCAAGCAAGTAGAGGATATTACTACCATGCTAAAAATAGAAGGGATAAAACATAATGTATTCGAATACGAAGAGTACACAGCAATAGAAGTGACTGGCACACCATTAGAGATAATAAGAGCCTCCACGATATACCAAACGGTTACAACCCTTAAACTATAACGAGATGGAGATATTGATAGTACTTGGATGCCTATACACTAGCTATAGGATATTTAGGAAAAAGGGAGAGCACTTCTTTGATGTTTAATCAATTATGAACGCTACACTAATTATTTGTATCATCCTTCTTGCTTTCTGTATCTGGGATGAAATGTTTAACGATAACAATGGGAAACCATCAATATAAAATATAACTATGGGAATGATAATAGAACCCGCTAGCAAAGAGCGGACAGAGCAAGGAGAGCAGTTTATCGAAAGACTGTTGAAGATTCTACAGAACAACGATAAAGTAACGGTTAACATTATGTACTGCCAAACTTGCGTTATTGATAGCTTAGCTAGTATAGACTCTGGCACTAGTTATAATGTTAATCTAGGCAAAGACGGTTACACCGTACTAAATGAAATGGTTTACAACTCACATCAATAAAAAGGAATCATGGACTTATACGAGATATTATTGCAAAGACTTGTATTTCTGACTAATGAATACTTGCAGTTAAAGGAAAGAGTTAGAAAGCTGGAGAACGAGGCAAGAATGAAGAGCTCAACGACTCCAAGGATAATAAAAATGAGAATAGATAAAGCAAAATAATAAGGTTATGCGTGATACACTGTTTGACATCAAAGCACTTATAGAGTCAAATAAAATACTTCGTGGCAAATTGAAAGAAGCGCAAAAGCGCATATATGAGTTAGAGGGGAGAATACCCCCTGTAATGAAGTGCAACGTAATAAGCCACGATTTCACGAAAGGGATTCCAAAAGAAGCAAAATAAGTTAGTGTTAGGGGTTTTCGGACCGGCACATTAGTTGACGCCAATCAACAAAGACGCCCCGGTAACAATACGGTTGCCGGGATTTTTGTTTGGGTAATAATTTATGTCCAGACAAAAAATAAAGTGATCAAATATAAAAATATTGATTACTTTTGTAATTGTACATAAAATAAGAAAGTATGAAAAAAGAAATCAAAAGATATGCTATTCACGAAGCTGGCCATGTATTGGGAGTATATTTTACAATGGGAAATATTGATAGAATAGAGTCTGCAAACATTGATGAACTTGGGGGATACGTTGATCTTAATAATGAATTTATAACTCAATTTGTCAAACCCGATATTACAACAGACGCAGGATGGCAAGAATTGTTCTTTGACGCATGTTATACTATTAGCGGGGGTGTTGCTGTTATGCTAATCTATAATGAACCAAATTTAGATTGGGAATCAATGTCTGAAGATAGGAAACAATTTGAAGCACGGTGGAAAAAAGAAATTGATAATAAACAAATAGATGTGGATGACCTTTTTACAAAGGCTAAAGAATATTGCATGAATAAGTTTAAAAATAATAATCCACTTTTAACAGCTATATCCACGGCTTTATTAAACAATTTTGCATTGTATCAAAGAAGTGGAAAATTGTATAGAAAAGCCTTGGAAGAAATCCTAAATAATACTATTACTATATAACTCAAACACTAATATTATGATTGAGATAGAAAGAAGATTCTCTGACGATACCCGTCTTATTGATCTGACAGTAGGAGATTTAAAAGAACTAATAACCAACCTTATCTCAAAAATCAAACAGATAGAAGAAAAAAGATATGTATATGGTTTACAGGGATTAGCCGATTTATTACACTGCACAAAGCGACATGCTTCAAAAATAAAATCATCGGGAATACTAGATGAGGCAATAAAACAAAGAGGGAGAACTATTGTAATAGATCATGATTTGGCTTTAGAATTATTCGGAAAGCAAAATTAATTGCAATAATGAAAGTTATTAGAACCAAACTTCCGAATACCGTTATTTGGAACTGATATGCTACAAAGATTTTCCCCAGTCATTACGCACGTACGAAAGAAATTCTCAAAAATGCGGATTTTGCGGATGCTATAAAAAGGGGAAGAAAATAAGCATGAAGATTTTTTCACGGTCATTACACGTGTGAGAAGAAGAGTCCCATTTCTCCTACTCTAACTTTGTAGTACCAATGTAGTACCATTTTCAGTTAAGAGCAAAGAAAAGCCCTTCCAGAAAACATCTGAAAGGGCTTCGTGAGGTTCCTGGCGGATTCGAACCGCCGTACACGGTTTTGCAGACCGCTGACTAAGCCACTCATCCAAGGAACCATTATTTCTCGTTTGCGGTTGCAAAGGTAGTACAAATTTTGAAACTACCAACTATCCGCAGCAATTTTTCTTTGTACTTTTTTTCTTTACATCGCATTCTCCGCGTTTCTTGTCTATCATATCCTTTAGTTCACAGCCACTTACACAGCTATCACAAGGATTCTGATTTTCTCGCGTACGACGAAAAAAACGAAATATTCCATATATGACGCGGGCAATGCAGAGTACAACCAGTACTCCGACTACCCAATCTTGCCAATTATTCATACAAACAATCCTCCAATCTGATAAACAGCAAATGATACAAGCCAAGCCAATCCCGTTGTGTAACAAGCAGCAAAAAGCGCCCATTTCCAACTACCCGATTCCTGTTTTATAGCCGCTATCGCCGCAATACACGGGAAGTAAATCAATACAAACAACATATAACAGAAAGCAACCAATGGAGTAATCGGAATTCGTTCTGCCAAACTTACTGAATCAGCATCCGGATCATCTGCATATAAGACACCTAATGTACTTACTACCAATTCTTTCGCTCCCACACCGGAAAGCAAGCCAATACCTAGTTTCCAATCAAATCCCAGTGGTTTTATAACTGGCTCTATACCACGTCCCAACTGGCCGATATAAGAATTTTCCTGCTGCTCGGCAACTGTTTCATAAGCATCATGATTCGGATAATACCCCAAGAACCAGATTATAATAGAAGCAATCATAATAATGCCTCCCATCTTTTTCAAATACTGCGCTCCCTTTTCCCATGTGTGACGGAAGATCGATTTTGCTGTCGGCATCCGGTAAGGTGGAAGTTCCATCACAAATGGAGTATCATCACCCTTCACCAGAAACTTGCTAAACAAGCGGGCCATTACCACAGCCAGTACAATACCAATCACATAAATACTTAACAACACCAGACTTGCATTGTTCGGGAAGAAAGCACCCACCAACAATAAATAAATTGGCAGACGCGCACTGCAAGACATCAAAGGATTTACCAACATTGTAATAAGACGGCTCTTCCGGTTCTCAATAGTACGGGAAGCTATAATAGCAGGTACATTGCATCCAAATCCCATAATCAAAGGAATGAATGATTTTCCGTGCAATCCCATTTTATGCATGATTTTATCCATGATAAAAGCTGCACGAGCCATATAACCCGAATCTTCCATAAGAGAAATGCAGAAATACAAAATCAAGATATTCGGCAAAAAGACAATAACCGCTCCTACCCCACCAATAATTCCATCAATCAGCAAATCTTTAAATGGACCTTCCGCCATATTATTGCGTAACAAGTCACCAATCTGCTCGACAAGCCATTCAATCCCCATCATCGGATATTCTCCAATGACAAACGTACCTTCAAACATCAGATACATAAAAAGGAAGAAAATAGGAAATCCCCAGACACGGTGAGTTACGATCGAATCCAGCACTTTTGTTGTCTGCGCCTGCTCCAAGTGATTATCTGTGAATGTCTCCTTCAGTGCACCACTGATAAATCCATATTTAGCATCCGTAATAGCCGATTCACAATCCTCATTCATTGTGTCCTGAACACGCTTCGACATCTTATCACGGACATGGAATATCTCATCCGCATTTGGTAATGTCCGCACAATGCGCTCAATGTCAGGATCATTCTCCAACAATTTAATGGATAGGAAACGGGTAGAATATTTATGACGGATAAATTCGTTTTTGGACACTTCACTTTTTACAGCTTCAATCGCTTTTTCGATATCAGGACCATGATTGATATGAATATGCCGGAAGACACGCCCCGTCTTTTTATGTTCACGTACATAATCTTCCAAATGCTCTTCCTCGTGGTTCTTACGATCTTCCAGAGAATCATGCCATTCGGTCAAATCCTTAAGAACTTCCGGATTCATATTTCCCTGTTTATCAAAGAAGTCTACTCCTTCATACAGATTGATAACAACATGAAACAAGGTATCCAATCCACGATTTTTCTTACTGACAGTAGGCAACATCGGCACCCCGAACAACTTACTCAACAGATGATAATCCAATGTATTTCCACTGGCTTCCAACTCATCATAAATATTCAGAGCTACCACCATGCGGACATTCATATCTATCAATTGAGTAGTCAGATATAAGTTTCGCTCCAGATTAGAGGAATCGACTACATTAATAATCACGTCCGGAGTTTCATCGATAATATGACGACGCACATAGATTTCTTCCGGCGTATAAGCAGACAAAGAATAAGTTCCCGGCAAATCGACAATACGGAAATGATAGCCTTCGAAATCAAAATAACCTTCTTTGGCATCCACGGTTACGCCGCTGTAGTTTCCAACATGCTCATGAGCACCGGATGCAAGATTAAATAAAGAAGTCTTGCCACTGTTCGGGTTTCCGACCAAAGCAACATTAATGGTACGGCGTTTACCTAACGCCAACCGTTTCATATCTTCTTCTTTTACTGAAAGGTCTTCAGGCAATCCTTCATGATAAACGGTCTTCTCGGCCAGTTTCTTTGCTTCCTCTTCGCTGATAACTTCGATCATTTCAGCCTCCTGACGACGAAGAGAAATTTCATAACCTAAAACTTTATATTTTATGGGATCTTTTAGCGGAGCATTCAACAGCACTTCAACCGTTTTACCTTTAATGAAGCCCATCTCCACAATACGTTTACGAAAACCACCGTGCCCCAATACCTTTACAATAACACCTTTTTCTCCTGTTTTTAATTCGGACAAACGCATAACTCTCAAAATTTTCGGCAAAGATAATTCATAACTTCGGAGCATGCAAATTATTTAGAATGTTTTTAAATAGCAGCTTTTTTCATCCTCTAAAAGATTCAGAAAAAATAAAAAAACTTATTGATAAACTCGTATCTTTGCAGGTATGATACAACAACGCGTTACAAAATATATAGAAAAAGAACATTTGTTCTCACCGGATGATAAAATCCTGATCGCATTGAGTGGTGGCGCCGACTCGGTGGCATTACTATATATTCTGCATACAGCAGGCTATCATTGCGAAGCCGCACATTGTAATTTCCACCTGCGAGGCAAAGAATCAGACCGGGACGAGCTATTTGTCCGCCAACTTTGCGAAAGAATGGAAATCCATTTACATACCATTGATTTCAACACGACCCAATATGCAACGGAAAAACATATTTCGATTGAAATGGCCGCACGGGAACTCCGCTACCAATGGTTCGAGAAAATTAGAAAAGAATGTCAGGCAGATGTTGTCGCTGTGGCCCATCACCAGGATGATAGCATAGAAACTATACTACTTAACCTGATTCGGGGAACAGGAATTACCGGTCTGTTAGGAATCCGCCCCCGTAATGGAGCCATCGTACGCCCTCTGCTTTGTATCAACCGGGAAGAAATAATTCGTTACCTGCAAAACATCGGACAAGATTATGTGACAGACAGCACCAATCTGGAAGACGAATATACCCGTAATAAAATCCGGCTCAACCTCCTTCCCCTCATGCAGGAAATTAATCCGTCAGTCAAAAACACTCTGGTAGATACGAGTAATTATCTAAATGATGTAGCCACTATATATAATAAATGTATAGAGGAAACTAAAAAGAAAATCATTACGGCAGAAGGTATCAGAATCTGTGATTTGGTAAAGGAACCGGCACCCGAAGCCATCTTATTCGAAGTCCTGCATCCTCTAGGATTCAATTCCGCACAAATCAAAGATATCGCTCACTCGCTTCATAGCCAACCGGGCAAGCAATTCTGTAGCAAAGAATGGAGAGTGATAAAAGACAGAGAATTTCTATTAATAGAAACTGCGGAATCTAAAAATGAGACTCTTCCTCCTTTTCAAATCATCAAAGAGGAAAGAGAATACACCCCGGATTTTCTCATTCCACGTGAAAAGGAAATAGCCTGTTTTGATGCCGACAAACTGAATGGAGAAATTCATTACCGAAAATGGCAGCCGGGAGACACTTTTATTCCTTTTGGAATGAAAGGAAAGAAAAAAATAAGCGATTATCTGACCGACCGCAAATTTTCTATCAGCCAAAAAGAACGCCAATGGGTACTCTGCTGTGGAGAACATATCGCATGGCTGATAGGCGAACGAACAGACAACCGCTTTCGTATTGATAAAACGACTAAGCGTATCGTGATTTACAAAATAGTTTGAGGCAACTTCTGTTTCTTGAAGCAATCTGATAACAAAGCTGCAAAAGGGGTATCGTATACCCTTGCTTTTCTTACGCAAGCTTTTACACAGGCGCAACATTTGATACATTTAGCCTCATCCGTATGTAGCTCGTCCCCTTTCGTTATAGCCCCTGCCGGACAACGGACCACACATAATCCGCAATGGGTACACAAATCCTCATCTTCCACCCAAGGAGCGCGGGGAAGCGGTGTCCCACTTTTACGTAACTTGATGACTTTCCTCAAAAAACGGAACAAAGGAAAGAATGGCTGACTCGGACGTTTGATAGCACGTACATCCACCGGATAAAGGGTATCCATACTATCAGCTGTCTGTATTTTTTCCATGATTTTCTTCCCAAACTCCCCAGCAAAAGCTAAATCCGATTCATCTGGACGTCCCACTGCAATCGGGTATTTATCGGTACTATATGAATGTTCTCCAATAAAAGTTGCCCCGGCAATTACTTTAAATCCGTGAGGAATAGCAAAAGCATCCAGTTCCATTAAAGCTTTTTCATAAGCGCGATTTCCGTAAACCACTACCAAAACGGTAGGAGTATCCACTCCACGGATATACTGCAAACGTTCCATTGCCAAAGGAGCGACATGTCCTCCATACACAGGCACTACAATAATAGCCAAAGAAGATGTAGGAATCACAATTTCATCCGCAATCTGCTGCGTTACATTAATAGGAAAAATATTTTTTATGCCCGTCCCGTGAACAATCGCCTCCGCAACTTGTTTAGATGTGTGTGTAGGCGAAAAATAAATTAAATGAGCTTCATTTACTGTCATACTATTTTCTTTTATGTAGCAAAGATACACTTTTACGTGGAAAAAAATGTTTGATTGTTCATGAAACCAAAAAAAATTATTATCTTTGCCCCGTTGAAACATTCTACGATTCAACATATACATCCCTAATTCAGAATAAAAAACAAAACGTATGCTCGCATATCTGTAGCCATGAGCTGTAGTAATGCTGTCCATAATTCAGCAAAAAAAAGAAATATTAATAACTTACCATACTATATGTATAACATTATCCAATTAAACGACAAAAATCTGTCGGAACTTCAAGTTATTGCCAAAGAGTTAGGCATAAAAAAAGCAGACTCATACAAAAAAGAAGACCTTGTTTATAAAATACTCGATGAACAGGCCATTGTAGGAGCTACAAAGAAAGTTGCCGCAGATAAGCTAAAAGAAGAACGCAAAAATGAAGAACAAAAGAAAAAGCGTTCACGGGTAGCTCCTACCAAAAAAGAAGACAAAGTGGTTTCCGCAACAAAGAGTGAAGAGGCTAACAAGACAAAAGAGACCGCTCCTGTAAAAGCTGCACCACAACCTTCCAAGAAAGAAGAAAGTACAAACAAAGAAAAAGAAACTGTTGTTGTAGAAGCTAAAGCGGAAAACACTGCTACTCCCAAGCGTAAAGTAGGCCGTCCTCGTAAGAGCTCTGATGGAGAAGAGAAAAAAGAAGTAGAAAATGCAAAACCGGCAGCACCCAAAGTAGTGGAACCTAAACCTGTTGTTGCAGAGAAAGCTACTGGTGCTACGGAAAAGCCAGCTCCGGTACAACAGCAAACAGCTGAGAAGAAAGCAAAAAACAAACCTGCTGCAGAAGCAAATAAACCTGTTGCAGAAACAAATAAACCGGCTACTGAACCTAACAAACCTGTTGTAGAGAAAAAGGTAATAGATAAACCACAAAAGAAAGCTGCACCCGTTATCGACGAGGAAAGTAATATCTTATCCAGCGTTGACGACGATGATTTTATTCCAATCGAAGATCTGCCTTCTGAAAAAATAGAGCTTCCTACCGAATTATTCGGAAAATTCGAAGCTACTAAAACAGAATCAGCACAGACAGCACCGGAACAGCCATCTCATCCTCAACAGCAACAACAATCTCAACAGCAGCAGTCCCAGCAGCAACGTCCGCGTATTGTTCGCTCACGCGACAATAACAACGGTAATAACAATGCTAACAACAATGGAAATAATGGCAATAACGCCAATAATAATTTCCAGCGTAACAACAATAACCAGAATCAGGTTCAGAACCCAAATCAGAATCAGAACCAGAACCAAAACCAACAACGCTCACCGATGCCACGTGCCGCTCAGCAGAACAATGCGGGTGAAAATCTTCCGGTACAACAGCAGCAGGAACGTAAGGTTATTGAACGCGAAAAGCCTTATGAATTCGACGATATTCTCAACGGAGTAGGTGTTCTGGAAATTATGCAGGATGGATACGGATTCCTCCGTTCTTCCGACTATAACTACCTTTCTTCTCCGGATGATATTTACGTATCACAATCTCAAATCAAACTATTTGGTCTGAAAACCGGTGATGTAGTAGAAGGAGTTATCCGTCCACCCAAAGAAGGAGAAAAATATTTCCCATTGGTAAAGGTTTCGAAGATCAACGGACGTGATGCAGCTTTCGTTCGCGACCGTGTTCCTTTCGAACATCTGACACCTCTCTTCCCGGATGAAAAGTTTAAACTTTGCAAAGGCGGTTATTCAGACTCTATGTCTGCCCGTGTCGTCGATCTTTTCGCTCCTATCGGTAAAGGCCAGCGTGCATTGATCGTTGCCCAGCCAAAGACAGGTAAGACCATCTTAATGAAAGATATCGCAAACGCTATCGCAGCCAACCACCCGGAAGTTTACATGATTATGCTGCTGATTGACGAACGCCCGGAAGAAGTAACAGACATGGCGCGCAGCGTTAATGCAGAAGTAATTGCTTCTACTTTCGACGAACCGGCAGAACGCCACGTAAAAATTGCAGGTATCGTATTGGAAAAGGCAAAACGTCTGGTAGAATGTGGTCACGACGTAGTTATCTTCCTTGATTCTATTACTCGTCTGGCTCGTGCATACAATACAGTATCTCCTGCATCCGGTAAAGTTCTTTCCGGTGGTGTGGATGCAAATGCACTTCATAAACCTAAACGCTTCTTCGGTGCTGCCCGTAATATTGAAAACGGTGGTTCACTGACTATTATTGCTACCGCATTGATCGATACCGGTTCTAAAATGGACGAAGTTATCTTCGAAGAATTCAAGGGTACAGGTAACATGGAGTTGCAGCTCGACCGCAACCTGTCCAACAAACGCATCTTCCCGGCAGTCAACATTACCGCATCCAGCACTCGTCGCGACGACCTGTTGCTTGATAAAACAACCCTTGACCGCATGTGGATATTGCGCAAATATCTTGCCGACATGAATCCGATCGAAGCAATGGACTTTGTTAAAGACCGTCTGGAAAAAACCAGAGACAACGACGAATTCCTGATGAGCATGAACAGCTAATCAACAGCAAACTTATAAATGAACGGTGAACAAACTGCGCCATAACAAGTGCAGTTTATTCACCGTTTTCTTTTTCGGTAACCCATTTTATGACTTATCACCTGCCGTTTATCACTTATCATTCAACTCCCATCACCGATAGTTACCCCTAACCGCTTGCCACACCTTTCATTTTTGTACAAAATACTTTCATTTGCGTCCAAAACTACTACCTCGCCCTTTTTTACGTTTCCTTTTTTCCTACTTTTGCTTCCAAATCAAATATTACTTAATTCTAACCAGTAATGAAAACTATTTATCCATTCATGGGATTAGCCCTGTGCAGCGTGACAGCGCAGGCCCAAGAAAAGCCCAATTTCCTGATTATCCAGTGCGACCATCTGACACAACGCGTTGTGGGAGCTTACGGACAAACACAAGGCTGCACCCTCCCTATTGACGAAGTCGCTTCACGAGGAGTTATCTTCTCCAATGCTTATGTAGGCTGCCCTCTCAGCCAACCCTCACGCGCTGCTTTATGGAGTGGCATGATGCCTCATCAAACCAATGTACGTTCCAACTCCAGCGAACCTATCAACCCACGTATTCCCGAAAATGTACCGACATTAGGAAGTCTTTTTTCTGAAAACGGTTACGAAGCCGTACACTTCGGAAAAACGCATGACATGGGTTCACTTAGAGGATTCAAGCATAAAGAACCAGTAGCCAAGCCATTCACTGATCCGGAATTCCCGGTCAATAACGACAGCTTCCTGGATGTAGGAACATGCGAAGACGCTGTTGCTTATCTAAGTAATCCGCCGGAAGAACCATTCATCTGTATCGCAGATTTTCAGAACCCTCACAATATCTGTGGATTTGTAGGAGCGAACGAAGGAGTACATACCGACCGCCCCATTAGCGGAACCCTTCCGGAACTACCAGCCAATTTCAATGTAGAAGACTGGAGCAATATCCCTAAACCTGTACAATACATCTGCTGCAGTCATCGCCGCATGACCCAGGCCTCTCATTGGAATGAAGAGAATTACCGTCATTACATTGCTGCTTTCCAACACTATACCAAGATGGTTTCCAAGCAAGTAGACAGCGTATTGAAAGCACTTTACTCCACTCCTGCCGGAAAAAACACAATCGTTATTATCATGGCTGACCATGGTGATGGGATGGCTTCACACCGCATGGTGACCAAACACATCAGCTTCTACGATGAAATGACCAACGTACCGTTTATCTTTGCAGGTCCCGGCATCAAACAACAGAAAAAGCCCATAGACCAAGTATTGACACAGCCTACACTGGATCTTCTGCCTACCCTTTGTGATTTGGCAGGAATTCCTGTTCCGGCCGAAAAACCGGGAATCAGCCTTGCACCTATATTAAAAGGAGAGAAACAGAAAAAAACTCACCCTTATGTCGTTTCCGAATGGCATAGCGAATATGAATATGTCGTTACTCCCGGACGTATGGTACGCGGACCGAGATACAAGTACACTCACTATCTGGAAGGTAACGGAGAAGAGCTATATGATATGAAAAAGGATCCGGGAGAACGCAAGAATCTCGCCAAAGACCCTAAATACAGTAAAGTCCTCGCCGAACACCGTGCCATGCTTGATGATTACATCGCCCGCACCAAAGACGATTACCGGAGTTTGAAAGTAGATGCCGATCCACGATGCAGAAACCATACTCCCGGCTACCCCAACCACGAGGGCCCTGGGGTACGAGAGATACTCAAAAGAAAATAAATTATAAAAAAGAGTGAAGATTTCTTTGTAATCTTCACTCTTTTTAGTTCTTTTGCAGATAAACTTACAAGCAAGCAATTCTTATATCAGGTGAAAAAACACAGACGTCATATAATTGCAATAGTCGTAACCGCATTAATATCGGTCACCTTATATGCTGCACGTACAAATTCAGATCGTCTTTCTTTATTACAACCTTTACTTGAATACAATCATCCATTTAGTCCGGACGCCCCTGTCGACAGCATCATTGCCTGGGAAAAACTTTTAGAACCGGAATTACAAAAGGAACAACAATACCCACTCCTATTCCAGATAAATCTGCTGACCGTTCAAGCCTTAATCACAGAAGGCAACATCAGTCTCGCCATCAACCAGGCCAATCAGATGTACCAGAAAGCCAGAGAAATGGACTATCCTTTGGGAACAGCACTCGCATTACACGCCATTGGAAATACCTATTTAAGTTCGTCAACACCACAAGTTGCCATCAAATCGTATAAGGAAGCATTAGAAATCATTCAGAAACTCCCTCATGCCAACCAATATATCAAAACGATCTTGTCCCAATTTATCCTGACGAAGCTCAACTATCACCAAATGACAGATATAGAAGACAATATCCGGGAACTCGAATCTGTTATCAACAAGGATACGAATCCCCAAGACGATTTCCACCTTGTTTATTGTCAGGCATTCTATCGCATCCAGATGCATCATCTTCCGGAAGCATTAAACTATATACGACAAACCGAACAAATCAGCCGGCAACACCAGTACCCATATTTTCATTTAATGATTAAATACCTGTATTCACGCTACTACACTGAATCCAAAGAATACACGCAGGCACTAACCACACTTGACGAATTACTTTCGCATACCAAAGCAGCCAACTCATACAGATCCCTGCAAGTACTGAAAGATCGTGCACACATACTTACACTAATGGGAAACAGCAAGGAAGCATGTGAAGCTTATGAAATATTCAATACGTACAAAGACTCTTTGGACGCAATGAATTATATTCGCCAAATCAATGAATTGCACACCCTCTACCAAATAGATAAAAACGAACTGGACAACTTAAACAGACAGAAGACAATCCTCTACTGGAGCTGGTTCACCATCCTATCCATAGTCATACTGATTGTATTTTTCATCCTTTTGGTCAGACGAGGAAATAAAAAACTGCGCCAATCACAGCAGGAACTGGAAAAAGTGAAAAAGCAAGAAGAAAATTCCATCCGGACAAAGAGCTTTTTCCTTTCCAACATGAGCCATGAAATTCGCACGCCGCTCAATGCGTTGTCCGGCTTCTCCTCCATCCTGACGGAAGAATCCATCGACAACGAGACCCGGAAACAGTGTAGCGATATTATTCAGCAAAATTCAGAACTGTTACTCAAGCTGATTAACGACGTAATCGACTTGTCCAGTCTCGAAGTAGGCAAGATGAAATTCAAATATGAGCGATGTGATGCAGTGGCAATATGCAGAAACGTTATCGACATGGTTGAGAAAATAAAACAAACGAATGCTAACGTCCGTTTTTCGACCTCTCTCCATTCATTAGAATTGACGACAGACAATGCAAGGTTACAACAATTATTAATCAACCTTCTCATCAATGCAACCAAATTTACTCCGCAAGGTTCCATCACCATGGAACTGGAAAAACAGACAGAAGACATAGCACTGTTTTCCGTGACCGACACCGGTTGCGGTATCTCTCCGGAGAATCAGAATAAAATATTCAACCGTTTTGAGAAACTGAATGAAAATGCTCAAGGGACAGGACTCGGTCTGTCTATCTGCCAACTCATTATCGAGCAGCTGGGCGGCAAAATATGGATTGACTCCAATTATGAGGAAGGAGCCCGTTTCCTGTTCACACACCCCATTTACCATGAGCAACAAGGAAAGGAGGAAGCCGAATGAAACAAGTCCTGCTCCTGATCCTTCTATTATGCTGCACCCTCACCGGAAAAGCCAGCACCAAGATTGTTTTGGAATCCGACAGCCTGATAAAGATGTTGGAAACATTACCGTACGATACGACACGGCTGAATGTTCTCAATCAAATCATCAGAATAGAACAAAACAACCAGCAATGTATCCAATATTCGGATGCATTAATGAAAGAAGCATTGCAACTGGGAAATGACAAATATGCCGGTCTGGCTGCTTACTACCATATTTTATACTATTACAATCGTAATAATCAAGACAGTGTAGCCAAATGGCTCACCATAATGGAGCCTCATGCCCGGAAATCAGATTTATGGAATTACTTCTTTGATGCCAAACGTTTCCAGATAGACCTGTACACATTCAACGAACAATACGAACTTGCTATCAACGAATCTCAAAAGATGCAACAGCAAGCCTCCCAAATGAATAGTAACCGGGGTAGTATGGCTGCCTATCAATGCTTGAGTAATGCATATATCGGCAGCCAGCGCTGGGATAAAGGAATAGAAGCACTGGAGGCTGCCTACCAGCTACTCACTCCGACAGAAAATCCGGTGGTCCGTATCTCGGTATTGTCACAGTTAGTATCCGTTGTCAAAGAAAAGAAGGATAATAAAAAACTACTCAAATATTTGCAGGAACTGGAAAACACTCTTCATAACCACATCAGTGCAAACCCATCCTTAAAAGCGGGATTTGCCGATGTATACCTGTTCAATGAACTGTTCTACAGCTATTATTACCTGAATACCCATCAGCCGCAACAAGCCTATGAACATCTCGTAAAATCTAAAGAATATCTGGACGAGAATACTTATTTCATGTATAAAGTACTCTATTTCGACACATTTGCCAAATATTACCAGGCAATTGGAGCCTACCAACAGGCATCGGATTATATCGACACGACACTGACGATGTTGAAGAAAGACTTCACAAGCGACTATGCCGAACAGCTACTCGAAAAGGCCAGAATATGGAAACAGGCAGGGCAAAGCGGAAAAGCCATCCCCCTGTATGAGCAGGCACTTGCCATCAAAGACTCGACAGCCACTGTACTCTCAAACAATCAGATGGCACAGATACAAAGCAAATACAATATCGAAAAAACAGAACTGGATCAAAAAAGGGAAAACAACCGGATCCAGCTCACCTATCTGATCTTTATATTTGTTATCCTGATTCTGCTTTTTATCTTTATGGCACGACTCTTTATGGTACGGAAGGCACTCAAATACGCGGAAAACGAAATCCGGAAAACAACAGAAAACGTGCGGAAGACCAATGAAATAAAAAATCGCTTCCTGTCCAACATGAGCTATAACATCCGTACCCCACTCAACAATGTGGTCGGTTTCTCACAACTCATAGCCAGCGAACCCAATATAGACAAGGAAATAAGGCAAGAATACTCAAACATCATCCACAAAAGTTCGGAGAAGTTAATGAGACTTGTCAATGACGTTCTCGACTTATCCCGTTTGGAAGCTCAGATGATGAAGTTCCAGTTGCAAGACTATGATGCCACTACCCTATGCAAGGAAGCATGCAGCATGGCGCAGATGAGGAACGAAGAAACAGGTATCCAGATTGAATTTTCCAGCGAAACGGACGCCCAAATTCATACCGATATAATGCGACTGACACAGGCCTTGATTAGCGTACTGGTGTACCCACAAGAACACCGGCAAGCACGAATCATCCGGTTCACATTAAGCCAGAATGAAGACATGCTTTGTTTCCGGATCACTAATTCACCTTTGGCAGACCATGCATTCGTATCACAGGAAACCATCATCCGGCATGATATCAACCTGTTGTTACTAAAACATTTCGGAGGAAACTATCTCGTCAACGATAAAACTCCCGGAGGTCCGGAAATTGTTTTCATCTACCCCATCGTTTCCGAATCGAAATAAAGCACTATCTTTGCAAAGTGTAAACTTAAACACTTAATTATGTACACCAACAAACAGATTTGGAGTGTCAGTTATCCGATACTACTAAGCTTGCTGGCACAAAATGTCATCAATGTCACCGACACAGCATTCCTCGGACACGTGAGTGAAGTAGCCCTTGGAGCATCAGCTATGGGCGGGTTATTCTATATATGCGTATTCACCATCGCATTCGGATTCAGTACCGGTTCGCAGATAGTCATCGCACGACGCAATGGCGAAGGACGCTATTCGGATGTCGGTCCCGTCATGATTCAAGGAATCATGTTCCTGTTCGTCATGGCCCTGCTGCTATTCGGATTCACCAAAGCATTCGGTGGAAACATCATGCGTTTGCTGGTTTCTTCAGAATCCATCTACGAAGGAACGATGGAATTTCTGGACTGGCGTATTTACGGATTCTATTTCTCTTTTATCAATGTCATGTTCCGGGCATTGTACATCGGCATTACACGCACTAAAGTGCTAACCATCAATGCTATTGTCATGGCATTAACTAATGTCGTACTGGACTATGCATTAATTTTCGGAAAGTTCGGTTTGCCGGAAATGGGTATCAAAGGGGCTGCTATTGCTTCCGTATTGGCAGAAGCCTCCTCCATTCTCTTTTTCGTCATCTATACGTATGCCACGGTCGATTTAAAGAAATACGGTATGAACCGCCTGCGCACATTCGACCCAGCATTGCTGATGCGGATTCTTAGTATCTCCTGCTTCACCATGCTGCAATATTTCCTGTCGATGGCTACCTGGTTCGTTTTCTTCGTAGCCGTAGAACGGTTGGGACAACGGGAACTGGCGATTGCCAATATCGTCCGGAGTATTTATGTCGTATTGCTGATTCCGGTCAACGCACTGGCTACGACTACCAACAGCCTTGTCAGCAATGCTATTGGTGCAGGAGGCATCCAGCACGTGATGCCGCTCATTAATAAAATTGCGCGTTTCTCCTTTTTCATCATGCTGGGGTTAGTAGCGGTATCGGCACTGTTTCCGCAATTCCTGCTCTCCATTTACACTAGTGAAGCTGCGCTCATTACGGAATCCGTACCCTCGGTATATGTAATTTGTTGCGCCATGCTTATCGCATCCGTAGCCAACGTGGTGTTTAACGGTATCTCCGGAACAGGAAATACACAGGCAGCCCTGTTGCTCGAAACGATTACAATTATCATCTACGGATCATACATCATTTTCATCGGAATGTGGCTGAAAGCACCGATCGAAATTTGCTTTACGATTGAGATTGTGTATTATAGCTTGCTGTTGATAACAAGTTATATTTATCTCAAAAAAGCAAAATGGCAGAATAAAAAGATATAAATACAAGAGATTTTTGTACATTTGCAAGCTCAAATAAAGAGTAGACGGAAAAGTCCCTCTTTCGGCCAAGTAAATTGTAATTAGTAATTCGTAATTAAATAACTATGTTCGATAATTTAAGTGAAAGACTAGAACGGTCATTCAAGATTCTGAAAGGTGAAGGCAAAATCACCGAAATCAACGTGGCGGAGACGCTGAAAGACGTACGTAAAGCACTTCTCGACGCCGACGTAAACTACAAGGTGGCAAAGAATTTCACGGATACAGTGAAAGAAAAAGCGCTTGGCCAGAACGTTCTTACGGCTGTGAAGCCAAGCCAATTGATGGTGAAAATCGTGCATGATGAACTTACACAATTGATGGGTGGAGAGACAGCCGAGATCAACATCGACGCCCGTCCGGCAGTTATCCTGATGTCAGGTTTGCAGGGTTCGGGCAAGACCACCTTCTCCGGTAAACTGGCACGAATGCTGAAAACCAAGAAGAACCGTAAGCCATTATTGGTGGCTTGTGACGTTTACCGTCCGGCAGCTATCGAACAGTTACGTGTATTGGCAGAACAGATTGAAGTACCGATGTACTGCGAACTGGACAGCAAGAATCCGGTAGAAATCGCACAACACGCCATTCAGGAAGCCAAAGCCAAAGGATACGACCTCGTTATCGTCGATACAGCCGGACGTCTGGCAGTAGACGAGCAGATGATGAACGAGATCGCCGCTATCAAAAAAGCAATCAACCCGGACGAAATTCTGTTCGTGGTAGACTCCATGACCGGTCAGGACGCTGTAAACACAGCTAAAGAATTCAATGAACGTCTGGACTTCAACGGTGTGGTACTGACCAAACTCGATGGTGATACCCGCGGTGGTGCGGCTCTTTCTATCCGTTCGGTAGTGAACAAACCGATTAAATTCGTAGGTACAGGTGAAAAGCTGGAAGCAATCGATCAGTTCCACCCTGCCCGTATGGCCGACCGTATTCTCGGTATGGGTGACATCGTTTCATTGGTAGAACGCGCACAGGAACAATACGATGAAGAAGAAGCCAAACGCTTACAGAAGAAAATTGCCAAAAACCAATTCGACTTCAACGACTTCCTTAGCCAGATTGCACAAATCAAGAAAATGGGTAATCTGAAAGACCTCGCTTCCATGATTCCGGGAGTAGGAAAAGCAATCAAAGATATTGATATTGACGACAATGCTTTCAAGAGCATCGAAGCCATCATTTATTCCATGACTCCGGCAGAACGTTCCAATCCGGAAATACTGAACGGTTCACGCCGTACGCGTATCGCCAAAGGTAGCGGAACGACTATCCAAGAAGTGAATCGCCTATTGAAACAGTTCGACCAGACACGCAAAATGATGAAAATGGTGACTAGCAGCAAAATGGGTAAGATGATGCCTAAGATGAAAAAGTAATCATTCTGTAGATCCAAATCTAATGATAAGTAAAAAGAGGGAGTTTCGGCTCCCTCTTTTTTTTATCCCCCCCATCTCTTGACAAAAATTCCAATCCCTTTGGAGAGTTCAGTTATTTATTTTACTTTTGTCCATCACCAATAAATACTCTGAAAATATGACTCTGATAGACGGAAAAGCAATTTCCGAACAAGTAAAACAAGAGATTGCAGCCGAAGTAGCCGAAATGGTGGCTCATGGCGAAAAACGCCCGCACCTGGCCGCTATTCTTGTAGGACACGATGGTGGTAGCGAGACTTATGTAGCTGCCAAAGTAAAAGCCTGTGAAGTATGTGGATTCAAGTCTTCCCTCATCCGTTATGAAAGTGACGTGACCGAAGAAGAACTGCTTGCCAAAGTACGTGAACTAAACGAAGACAACGACGTGGACGGCTTTATCGTACAACTTCCCTTACCCAAGCATATCTCCGAACAGAAAGTAATCGAAACAATTGATTACCGTAAAGACGTAGACGGTTTCCATCCGATCAACGTAGGCCGTATGTCCATCGGGCTTCCGTGTTATGTATCCGCTACTCCCAACGGCATCCTCGAATTGTTGAAACGTTATAACATAGAAACTTCCGGAAAAAAGTGCGTCGTACTCGGACGCAGCAATATTGTCGGCAAACCGATGGCTGCCCTGATGATGCAGAAAGCCTATCCGGGCGATGCCACAGTAACCGTATGCCACAGCCATAGCAGAGACCTGGTAAAAGAATGTCAGGAAGCTGATATTATTATCGCTGCTTTGGGACAACCGAACTTTGTAAAAGCCGAAATGGTGAAAGAAGGCGCGGTAGTTATTGACGTAGGTACTACCCGTGTGCCGGATGCAACCAAGAAATCAGGTTTTAAACTGACCGGCGACGTGAAGTTTGAGGAAGTTGCACCGAAATGCTCATTCATCACTCCCGTACCGGGCGGTGTTGGACCAATGACGATTGTATCGTTAATGAAAAATACACTCTTAGCTGGTAAGAAAGCTATTTATCAATGAGACATACCCTGTTTCTGATGATTTTGCTTCTCTCTTTGTCCTGCACCTCCCGGTCGCAGGCAAAGAGAGATTCTATCATTGACACCCTGTCGGACAGCCTTTCCGACAGCATCTTCCCCACCGACACCCTACGCCTCCTTTTCGTAGGTGACCTCATGCAACATCAGGGACAAATCAACGCTGCACGAACATCAACCGGCTATGATTACTCCACATGCTTTGCGTATGTCAAAGAAGAAATAAAGAAAGCCGACCTCTCCATCGCCAACCTGGAAGTGACATTAGGAGGCAAACCTTACAAAGGTTATCCTGCTTTCAGCGCGCCGGACGAATTTCTGACCGCAATTCACGATGCAGGTTTCAATGTTTTAGTGACTGCCAACAACCACAGTCTCGATCGTGGTAAATCCGGACTGGAGAGAACCATTCAATTAATAGACTCTTTAAAGGTTCCACACGCAGGCACGTATATCAACGCTGATGAACGCGAAAAGAAATATCCTCTTTTATTAGAAAAGAACGGATTCCGCATCGCCCTGCTCAACTACACGTATGGAACAAACGGCATCCCCGTTACCCCTCCTAATATCGTGAACTATATCGATACAGCCATCATCGCCAAAGATATTGAAGAGAGTAAAGCAATGAAGCCGGATGCTATCATAGCTTGTATGCATTGGGGAATCGAATACCAGTCACTCCCGGACAAAGAGCAAAAATTCCTCGCCGACTGGCTGATTGAAAAAGGAGTAAACCATATCATCGGCTCCCATCCTCACGTAGTTCAGCCCATCGAAGTTCGCACAGACAGCCTGACGAATGACAAACATCTCGTAGTCTATTCGCTGGGAAATTATATTTCCAATATGTCCGCCCGCCGCACTGACGGAGGACTGATGGTAAGAATGGAATTAGTAAAAGACAGCACTGTCCGCCTCAATAATTGTGATTATAGTTTGGTATGGACAGCCCGTCCCATTCAATCAGGAAAAAAAAATCATCAATTGCTCCCAATCAATTTGCCGATTGATTCAATTCCTTTACAAGCACGTAACTCTCTGAAAATCTTTGTAAATGATGCGCGAACCCTTTTCAGCAAGCACAATCGGGGAATAAAAGAATATACTTTTTTCGAAAAAAAATAGCAGAATCTTTTGGAGATTAGAAGATAATATCTATCTTTGCACCGCGTTAGAGAAACGCAAACATGGTGGATGTAGTTCAGTTGGTTAGAGCGTCAGATTGTGGTTCTGAATGTCGCCGGTTCGAGTCCGGTCTTCCACCCAACAAAAACCCTTGTAAGTTAAATACTTATGAGGGTTTTCTGCTTTCAGGAAATAGGCATCTTAGAGAGCAAATCATGCTAAATCCTACCTAATATTCCTTGTTGTTGGTCTATTGTTGACCCCCAATTAAGTAAGTTAAAATGCTAACAAATAATACATAAATCTTTCCGTTTAACCCATAAACCAAATATATTCTCTATATTTGTGTAGCATTTGCATTAAAAGAACATAGTATATCATGGAAAATGAAAAGAAATTAACCCGCTCTTCCAATCGAATGATTGCAGGTGTATGTGCCGGAATAGCCGAATATTTCGGATGGGATGCTACTTTATTGAGAATAGTATATATATTGGCTACATTCTTCACTGCTTTCGCCGGAGTGATTATATATATTATCTTGTGGATTGTCATGCCGGGAAGAAAACCTTCAGACGGATATGAAGACCGCATGAATCAACGCCTACATTGATATGAAAATCAAGAATATCGACCATATCGTCATACCGGTGTCCGATATAGATAAAAGCCTACATTTCTACACAGAAGTCCTGGGAATGGAAGCCGATACAAGCAACCAACGCTTTGCCGTCAAGTTCGGTAATCAGAAAATCAATCTTCACGTAGGAAAAGCACAGTTCCTTCCTACTGCCAAGCATCCTGCTTTCGGAAGTGCGGACATCTGTTTACTTACAGAAGGAAACATAGAGGAAATAAAAGTCGAAGTAGAATCCAAAGGAATAGAAATAGAAGTCGGTATAGTCCAGCGTCAAGGTGCGCAGGGTGCCATCCGGAGTATTTATTTCAGAGATCCGGATGGTAATCTGATAGAAGTAAGTACATTAATATAATTCCAGCCCGAACTCATCTTTCAGTTGCATCAATGCCTGATTCTTTTGAGCCATCATCTGGAATTTCTCGACACGTCCCACAGGACGTACTGTTTCTGTTGCCTCACTTACCCGCACTGTCATCATCACTTTACTGTTCTTCAGTCTGCCGCGAAGATAATCCTGCAATTCGGGAATCAAAGCTGTAAAATCCTTTGCAGCAAACTCATTATCAACCACCACTTCAAAAGTAGTTGAGTTGTTAAGCAACGCCGGACGGAGCATCTGCATACGTTTTGCAAGAGCATCCTGTTCTTTCGGCAACTGGCCGGCATACTCCTGCCAATAATAATTCAAATCCCGGTCATTGAACATAAAATCCTCTTCCGGTTGTTGCACCTTAGGAACATAAGTTGTAGCCGCATTCTGCGATACTTGGTCACGCTGCGGATTCTTGATAGATACCCCCAAGCTGGACATCTTCATCACGGGAATTTTTCGTTCTTCCTTGGCAGTCTGAGCAACTCCCGCTCCTTGTGACGGAGCAGACGAAGCCGCACCAGGAGAAGCCGGTGCTCCCGGTTGCACAGCCGCAGAAGCCTGCGGATGCTGGGCAGTAGTGCCATTAGCAGCCTGTGTTGTAACTGAAGACGGAGACGAATGAACTGGAGCCTGCTGAACCTGAGTGCCAGAAGCTACCTGCGGCTGCTGTGCTGCGGCAGGCTGAGTGAATACGGGTTTTATAGTCTTCTTAGGGCCACGCCCACCACTCACGTCATCCCCCTCGGTGGTAAGCTGTGCAACCTGTATCAAGGTCAGTTCTACCAGCAAACGCTTATTTTTGCTGATGCGGTAATTCAAATCGCACTCATTACACAGCTTCATAGCCCGGTACAAGAAAGGTAACGGACATTTCTGCGCCTGTTCCTGATAACGTTGGCGTATGCTCGCTCCCACTTCCAGTAAAGGCAATGTCACCGGGTCTTTCCCGACCAACAAGTCACGGAAATGAGACGACAATCCGGTAATAAAGTGACTTCCGTCAAAACCTTTATTCAATATATCATTGAAAAGCAACAATGCGTCGCTCACCTTGTTTTCGAGGAAGCAATCCGTCAGACGGAAATAATATTCATAATCAAGTACGTTCAGATTATCAATCACACTCTTATAGGTGATATTTCCTCCGGTGAAACTAACCACCTGATCGAAGATAGACAATGCATCACGCATACCACCGTCCGCCTTCATGGCTATCACGTTCAGCGCTTCCGGCTCTGCCGTGATTCCTTCTTTCGAAGCAACATACGACAGATGATTCACCGTATCTTCCACGCTTATCCGGTTAAAGTCATAAATCTGACAACGTGAAAGAATGGTAGGAATAATCTTATGCTTCTCCGTCGTAGCCAGAATAAAAATCGCATGACGGGGAGGTTCTTCCAGCGTTTTCAGGAACGCATTGAAAGCAGATGCCGAGAGCATGTGCACCTCGTCGATGATATATACCTTATACTTACCAATCTGTGGCGGGATACGCACTTGCTCCACCAACTGGCGAATGTCATCCACCGAATTATTAGAAGCAGCATCGAGTTCGTGAATATTATATGACCGCTGTTCGTTGAAAGCTACACATGACTCACACTGATTGCAAGCCTCTCCGTCAGCGGTAGGCGTCATACAATTAATGGTTTTGGCAAAGATACGCGCGCAAGTCGTTTTTCCTACCCCGCGCGGTCCGCAAAACAAATAAGCATGAGCCAGTTTTTGGGTAGCAATTGCATTTTTCAGCGTAGTAGTCAACGCCCGCTGTCCCACCACCGATTCGAACGTGGACGGACGGTATTTACGGGCTGAAACAATATAGTTTTCCATATCCGGGATTCTCTCTGTTTTTGAAATTTCGCTTATTCTGCAAATGTACACAAAAAAAGTGATAAGTAATAAGGGATAAAGAGAGAAGTTTTGAAGCCGAAGCGATAAGTTTTTAAGTTATTAGTTTTATCTTTGCAGATATTAAAAGGAGAAATTATGGGTAAACTAATCAGTATCTGGAGTTTCATATGCAGACGCAAGTACCTCATTACGGTCGTTGCATTTGCTGTTATCATTGGCTTTCTGGACGAGAACAGCCTGGTTCGTCGTTTCGGATATGAACGGGAAATCAGCCAGTTGAAAGAAGAGATAGAAAAGTACCGGGCAGATTACGAAGAGAACACCAAACGTCTCAACGAAATAAGTACCAATCCGGACGCCATCGAACAGATCGCCCGTGAAAAGTATCTGATGAAGAAACCCAACGAAGATATTTACGTTTTTGAAGATTAAAGAATGAAACAATTAGTACCCGCCCTTTTCACCGCAGGCGCCATAATGGCTCTCACCGGAGCAGCTGTGTTTATTACCGGATGGATATACGCTCCTTACATATATACTGTTGGAGCCGGATGTATCGCATTGGCACAAGTGAACACACCCGTCAAAGGAAAGAGCAAAACATTGAAACGCCTGCGTATTCAGCAGATATTCGGCGCACTGGCACTTATCCTGACCGGAGCCTTTATGTTTACCACACGAGGCAATGAATGGATTGCCTGCCTCACAGTTGCTGCCATCCTCGAACTTTACACCGCTTTCCGTATTCCACAGGAAGAAGAAAAAGAAAGGTCATAAAAAAAGCCCGTTCATAGCTTTTCAGTCTTGAACAGGCATCACTTTTTTTAATTCGATAATGTTCCGTCCTTTTATAAAGAACGGAACAGTTTTATATCATTTATTTCTTCACTGGTGAATATCTTGCATTCAACCCGTCAACAATTTCTTTTGTAATATTGAAAGTGCTGTCAGCATAAAGCAGGTTATCGAAACCAGTGTTGCTGAAGATCAGGCTATATCCGTGAGTCTTATTATATTCTTTCAGGAAAGCGTTGATAGAATCGCGGAACTGCAAGCTATTCTTGTTGTTCTCTTCCATCAAACCATTCTGAAGTTTGTTGCTCAACTCTTGCAAATCTTGTTCCAACTTCACCAGACGGTTGTACTCTTGCTGCGCTCTATCTTGTGACAGGAAAGCATTGTTTTCAACTTTCTTCTGAAAATCTTGCTTTTCCTTGTTCAAAGAGGTAGCCTTCTGATTCAATGTCATACGAACGTTTTCGCTCTTCTTTACCATCGCCTCATTCAAGTCAATACAGAAATTGTATTTGGCAAGCAGCGTATCTATTTCAACATAGGCAATTTTCATTCCTGACAGTTCGGCATTAGCCTGAGCCGGAGCATTGGTAGTTTGATTGTCAGTTTTGCCAGCACATTGTGAAAATAAAACGATAAACGCAAGAGCAGCCAAACCGTTCATGAGGTAGTTCATTCTATTCATAATTAATAAGTATTGTTTTTAATAAATTTAATTCATACTATCGTTCAAGGCTTTTTCCAACTCGTTAATAGAAAAACGCGGCTTCTTTTGTGCTTCGCGATCTTGCGACTGTGCGCATCCGATTCCTTTCTGACGCAACGCTTTATTCCCACTCACGTGACCATTCGGGAACTTCCCACCCTTCGTAAAGAATACTTTCACCCCTAATAATACCAGGGAAATAGCAACTATTAACAAAGTTATCAGTATAGTCTCAACCATTTCTATTAATTTTGTGAGTGCAAAGATAGGCTTTAATGAGATATGAGTTCAGATAAGTCAATCAAATTAACCATATTTAGCAATAGAAGAAGCGAAAACAACCCTTCTATTCCTATTATAAAATAGAAACAGCATGGAAAAAAAAGACTTAAAGCCGGCTGGCGTATTCAAGTATTTCGAAGAAATCTGCCAAGTGCCACGCCCTTCGAAGAAGGAAGAGAAAATGATTGCCTACCTGAAGGCATTCGGAGCAAAACATAATCTCGAAACCAAGGTGGACGAAGCCGGTAATGTATTGATTAAAAAGCCCGCTACTCCGGGAAAAGAAAATCTTCAAACCGTCGTTCTGCAATCGCATATCGACATGGTGTGCGAAAAGAATAACGATGTTCAACATGACTTCCTCACCGATCCCATCGAAACTGAAATTGACGGTGAATGGCTGAAAGCCAAAGGCACAACCCTCGGAGCCGACAACGGTATCGGTGTAGCTACCGAGCTGGCTATCCTGGCTGACGACAGCATTGAACATGGTCCGTTGGAATGTCTGTTTACTGTAGACGAAGAAACGGGGCTTACCGGAGCTTTTGCCCTACAAGAAGGTTTTATGAGCGGTGACATCCTTCTGAACCTTGATTCGGAAGATGAAGGAGAAATCTTTATCGGATGTGCCGGAGGTATTGACTCCGTTGCAGAATTTACGTATAAAGAGGTAGAAGTTCCCGCCGGATATTTCTTCTTCAAGGTGGAAGTGAAAGGTTTGAAAGGCGGTCACTCCGGTGGTGACATTCATTTGGGACGGGGCAATGCCAACAAAATACTGAACCGTTTTCTTTCACGCATGGCTGGCAGACATGATCTGTACCTTTGTGAAATCAACGGAGGTAATCTGCGTAACGCTATTCCCCGCGAGGCTTATGCAATTTGTGCAGTTCCCGAAGATGCCAAGCATGATGTCCGCACCGAACTGAATATTTTCACCAGCGAAATGGAAGACGAATTATCTGTTGTAGAACCTGACTTAAAGTTGGTACTCGAATCGGAAGCTCCCCGTAAGATAGCTATCGACCAGGATACCACTACCCGCTTATTAAAAGCTCTGTATGCAGCTCCTCACGGTGTATATGCTATGAGCCAGGATATTCCCGGACTGGTGGAAACGTCTACCAATCTGGCATCTGTCAAGATGAAACCGAATCATATCATCCGTATTGAAACCAGTCAGCGAAGCTCGATACTATCCGCACGCAACGATATGGCGAACACGGTTAGGGCCGTATTCCAACTGGCAGGAGCTAATGTTACGTTCGGTGAAGGTTATCCGGGATGGAAACCGAATCCGCACTCGGCTATCCTCGAAGTGGCAGTTGAATCTTACAAGCGTCTATTTGGTGTAGATGCGAAAGTTAAAGCCATCCATGCAGGATTGGAATGTGGTCTGTTCCTTGATAAATATCCAACGCTGGATATGATCTCTTTCGGACCGACACTGACAGGTGTTCATTCTCCTGACGAACGAATGCTTATTCCTACTGTAGAAAAGTTCTGGAAACACCTGTTGGACATCCTGGCACATGTACCTGCCAAGAAGTAGCGGGCAAATAAGTCAACATAAAGAAGAGTATGGTAACAGTCAAAAAAGAATAGCTGTTATCGTACTCTTTTTTACTATGATTTTATCAGGTGTAAGTTTCCTCGCTCCTTCCAATATCATTGCACAAGAGGTTCACAGCAGACAAGCCTCCTCTCAACAAGAAAGAATCTCTTTCCGTGTTGTAAGTTGGAACATAGAAAACCTGTTCGACACACACCACGACAGTCTGAAGAACGATCATGAATATCTTCCCGATGCGATACGTCATTGGAATTATAGCAGATATAAGAAAAAACTGGCTGATGTTGCCCGTGTAATTACTGCTATTGGCGAATGGAATCCTCCCGCATTAGTTGGATTATGTGAAGTAGAAAATGATACAGTGCTTCGTGACCTTACCCGTCGTTCTCCTTTAAAAGAGCTCAGCTATCGTTATGTAATGACCAACTCCCCTGATTTAAGAGGAATTGACGTAGCCTTGCTTTATCAACGGGATCTATTCAAACTATTATCTTCCCGTTCCATCTCCATTCCTCCGTTTAAGCAGCACCGTCCGACAAGAGATTTGCTACACGTCAGCGGGCTTCTACTGGCGGGAGATACACTCGACGTATTTGTCTGCCACTTCCCCAGCCGTTCGGGTGGAGCCAAAGAATCGGAACCTTATCGTTTATATGTAGCTCACATACTGCGTACGGAAGTCGATAGCATTATGAATATTCGTTCTCATCCGCAAGCCATTATCATGGGGGATTTCAACGATTACCCGACGAATCAGTCCATTCTGAAAATACTGAAAGCCGAAGCGCCTCCTGTTAAAACCAATGACCTAGCTTCAACAACCGACTCCGCCAACGCCTCAACAGTTACCCCCTCCTCACTAAAACTATATCATCTACTTGCCCGAAAAGCAAAATCAAAAAACTTCGGTTCTTACAAATTTCGTGGTGAATGGGGATTACTCGACCACTTGATTGTATCAGGCACGCTATTAAATCAATCAAATCACTTTTTCACTAGCGAAGAAAAAGCAAATGTATGCCTTCTCCCTTTTTTACTGAAAGACGACGAAAAATATGGTGACAAAGAACCTTTCCGCACTTATAAGGGAATGAAATATCAAGGAGGCATCAGTGACCATCTTCCTATCTACACAGACTTTGAATTGATTGTATATTAATTATGGCAAACGATAGTAGCCAATATTATCAGGTTATTACAAATAAAGATAGTCAACCATTATCAGAGAAGTACAAACGCCGCTACAGCATACTCTGACAAGAGACTATTCTCACTACGATGAGAAAAAATACTCATCGCCATGAGAAAAGATTCTCATTATAATGAGAATCTTTTCTCATCGTAGTGAGAATACTTGAGAAATATAACGCCTCATCATAGCTTCATAAATTAAATTATCAAACAAGAGTTCCGAACTTCTATTTCTCCATGTCCTCTATGATGCAAATGATGAATTAGTCCGAATACTGATAAACCTTCAAATCGAACTTCGGAACCATTGCCAGCAAATGGTCGAAGATATCCGACTGAATACGCTCGTATTCTTTCCAGACCTTATTGCGGGAGAAGAAATAAACCTGAATAGGTACTCCGTACATCGTAGCTTCTTTCTGACTGATAATCAAATCCAACTCCTGATTGACCACAGGCAGACTACACAAATAGCGTTCAATATATACCCTGTACACTTGAGAATTGGTAGGAACGACTCCTTCTTCCGGCTGATAATCCGCCATTAATGGAATTTCTTTCCGGTAACGGTCCAACATTTCCGGAGTACAGAATTGAAGTGTAGTCAAATCCAAAGTTATACTCTTCATCACCCGTCGTCCTCCCGACTGTGTCATTCCCCGCCAATTCTGAAAAGGACTGCTCACTAATGTATAAGGAGGAATAGTGGAAATGGTATTATCAAAATTCTGGATCTTGACTGTATTCAGCGTTATTTCCTGTACAATGCCATTTGCGTCACCGGAAGGAAGCGTCACCCAGTCCCCCGGACGAACCATATCGTTGGCAGAAAGCTGGATACCCGCCACAAAACCTAATATGGAATCTTTGAATACTAACATTAAAATAGCCGCTGAAGCGCCCAAGCCCGCAAACAAAGTAGCCGGAGACTTATTCACGATAATAGCAATGATTACAATCCCGCCAACAAAGAAAAGAAGCACCTGCAACACTTGGATAAAACCTTTCATCGGGCGGTCTTTCATCGACTCTCTTCCGTCATAGATATCCATTATCATCAACAGAATCCCATTTATAGCCAATAGTAAAGAGAAAATAATATAAATGACGCACGCCTTCTGGGAAATCAGCAACAGCTCTTTTCCACGGATAAAAGCCATCGGCAACAACGAATAAACCAGAAAAGCCGGGATGGTATGAATCAAATTATGAAATACCCTACGCTTCATCAACAATGTATTCCATTGATGAGGTTTACGTCTCGTATACTGTTTCATACCTCCAATAAGAATTGCCTGGCAAAGATAATTCAAAACGATAGCAACCACTATCATCAGTAAAGCCATAATAGTCTCATCAAAACGATCGGCAACTGCCGGATCTATTCCCCAATTAATGAGGGTTTTATTCATCCATTTTCCTAAATCTACTACTAACATAACTTCTGTCTTTTTTTATAAATAACAGTAAAATATTCATTTGGTTTAGAAAAAAAGAGACTAGTATCCGATTTATCAAGAATCAAGACACCGGTCTCCACTGCTACTCTCTAAGCATATCATTTTTCGATGAGGGCTCCATCAGGGAATCACCATCACCCCTATTTCATTCATATTTACTTTAGCAACGGTAGCATCAGGTGTAGTGGCCTCCAGTTTAATGAAACGTGCCTGTACTTTCTGACTGAAAGCAACCGTCTGTGGCAACGGATTATGCATAATATTGCTGAACTCTCCACTGGCAGGCACTTCTTTCCAGCTCTTACCATCCATGCTTACAAAGAATTGATAACGGAATGCCATCGTCGGCTTTGCCTCCGCTTTTGAAGGCGCGTACGTGAAACTGCTCAATGTTATCGTCTTCCCCAAATCAATCGTTAATGGAGAAGCAGCAACCTGTTTCCATCCGGAACGCGGCAAATTATTCCAGTCTTCTTTCGTTGTTTCTTCCTGCAAAGGTTCTGCATAATAAGCGGCAACCTGACTAACGTAAGCAGTCAACCGGCACTCGTCTATTCTCACCCGGAGCTTATTGGCATTAACTGCCGGAAAGCGCAACATACGTTTATATCCTATCGTCGTACCTTTTCCTACTTCTTTCCAGCCATTATCCATCAAGGCTTCCACAGTAAAAGCCTCTACCCTCTGCCCTTTCGTTATATCTTCCTGCAACATGACCAGATTGATTTCCGATTTGGACTTCAATGCATAGACAGCCTCACCGCCCGAAGTAGTGCTCCAGTATTTTCTTCCGTTTTTCACCCGGTTGTCAGCAAACGTTTGTTGCCGATAATCAGCAAACTCTTTCAACCGCTTGATATCAGCTTCATGAATCAGTCCCCTCCGGTCAGGTGGAATATTCAACAGGAGCACTGAATTATATCCTACCGACTGGAAATAAATATCTGATAAATGCTTCAAAGATTTCACTTTACCATCTTCCTCCGCATGATAGAACCATCCCGGACGGATAGATACGTCGACTTCCGAAGGATACCAGAATAATTCCGTAGCTTTCTCCAATATCTTACGACTTCCCAAATCCTCTGCTTTACTGAAAACACCCAAACGTTTGTTGTTCTCTTGTGAACGGGCATATATACCGGGAGTCAACACAGTTGCGTTCCATTCCGTTTCACGGCCTACTCCTTTCTCGTTTCCGACCCAGCGGACATCATCCCCCATAATTGCCATCACAGCTTTGGGTTGGAGGCGTTGGATGGTTTGGTAAAAAGCGTCCCAGTCATACACTTGCTTCTTTCCGTTCGGACCTTCTCCATTCGCCCCGTCGAACCAGACTTCATGTACTTCACCATAATTGGTGAGCAATTCCGTCAATTGCCGAATAAAAAAATCATTGTAACGGGGAGAGTCTCCATAACATTCCGCATTCCGGTCCCAGGGAGAAAGATATACTCCAAACTTCATATCATATTTGTCACAGGCAGCACGAAGTTCTTTCACTACATCGCCTTGTCCGTTTTTCCAGGGAGAAGAGGCCACGGAATGTTTGGTAGTAGCCGTTGGCCAAAGGCAGAAACCGTCGTGATGTTTTGCAGTCAGAAGCACCATTTTAAAGCCGGCTTCCTTGAGGGTACGTACCCATTGTTCAGCATCCAGTTCCGAAGGATTAAAGAGCGCGGGATCTTCTTTCCCGTCCCCCCATTCACGTCCTGTAAAGGTGTTGATACCAAAATGAAGGAAAGCTGTTAATTCCATTTGTTGCCAAGCGTATTGCTGTGGAGTAGGTACCAGCCGCGCTGCCATATCAACCTTCTGTTCGATAGTTGCACTTTGAGGAAATTCAACATGCTTCACATAGTAATTTTCTTTTTTCTGCGCCTGCGCTCCACTCATGAGAGTAACAGACAATAAAAGAGAGGTTAGTAGTTTATTCATGGTCTATTAATTATTGCAATCGTACAAAGATAAAATAAAGGTGCAGATTTCACGATTCTCATGGAATATTTTCTTACGACATTCCATCCAATCAGTGTAACCCCCACCTTTATATATAATCTAAATAACCTATTGATTTAGTATCTATTTCACCGGATAAAGGGTAAATTCAAAACTCTGTTTCTTTAATGGAACCAAGTATTGCGGTAATACTCCGGGACCACAAGTAGCCGTTCCCACACCTGCCTGTTCAGCATCCAGATGCACTGTCAGCAATCCATCGCGTTCCAGTTCATTGATATGGCGGGCCTTCTCTAATAATACATCCGAGAAAGGAATGATACTAAACTGGAAAGCACGATCCGACTCAACAAAGATACCTTCGCCGGAAGTATCTGCCAACTTCACCCAACGTACATCGGTGCGGTTGCTTGTAGATTGCGGAGCAACATAATAGTGGAACATCCGTTCCGGTGTGGTCTGATATACACCGATTTTACCGGACTGATTGCGGTCAATATAGGTTTCATTATCTCCACGTCCCAAGTAAGAAACCTGATCGTAGGCGTTCGACACACGGAACGTCAATCCCAAGCGTGCCATTGATTTCACGATGGTCGTGTCGGGTTGGAAAGTTGTATGTACTTTCAGTGCACCGTTTCTATCCAGTGAATAAACAAAGTCAGCAATTCCTACCCTTTGCGTTTTTGCATTTAGAATTTCTACACGGGCAGTGGTCGAAGTCTTACTTTCCTTCAATGACACTACTTTCTGGGTCAGACAATCCAATCCCGCATCACGCCACAAGCGTGCGCCGTTCTTATCCCGGTTGTCATTATCCGTTGCCGGGCGGTAAAGGCTCAATGTCAGCGGAGTAGCCAATAATTCTTTGCCGTTCAAGTTCAATGAAGTCAGCGCGCCTGTTTGCTTATCAACGGTGAAAGTCGTTTCACCTGCTTTTTGCGGACGGTAGCCTGTGTAGTTCTTATTACCGGCAAATACAAACTGGTCGTATGCCACCTCCCAATCCTTATCTATCATTGAAGAAGCTTCACGACGGGTCCAGCTGATATTCAAATAAGCCTCACGGACTGTATTCGGAAGTTTTACAGCCCCCAAAGTAACATCAACAGTAGCGTGTGGTGCACAATCAACCGTTTTTGTACCTTCCGCCAAAATCTTGCCATTATCTGCCGTCACATTCCAGTTCAGTACATACTCATTCAAGTTAGAGAAATCATACCAGTTCTTGACACGGATAGTCAGATTCTTCTGATTCGCCAGCGTTACTTTTATGTTCTGATATACTTTCTTTACTTCGAGCAAATGCGGGTGCGGTTCACGGTTGGCGCCCACCAAACCGTTACAGCAGAAGTTTCCGAAACTTGGAATTCCTTCCGGTCCGTAATCACCGCCATACGTCCAGTACCATTTACCATTCTTGTCTATTTCGCGGAATGACTGATCCACCCAGTCCCAAACGCAGCCACCTTGTGCCATCGGATTGTTTTCAAATACGTCCCAGTATTCTTTCAGTCCGCCACAACTGTTGCCCATCGCATGAAGATATTCACAAAGAATGAAAGGGCGGTAGATGTCTTTCTCTTTTACGTATGCTTTGATATCGTCTACACTGCGGTACATACGACAGTAAATATCCGTATTATAGTTCAATTCGGCACGTTCATACTGTACAGGGCGAGTTTTCTCTACCGATTTCAGCCAGTCATAAGTACGTTCGAAGTTAATTCCGTTTCCTGCTTCATTTCCCAATGACCAGATAACGATAGCCGGGTGATTCTTAGAACGTTCATACATCCGGTGAGTGCGATCCATGTGTGCAGTCAGCCAGGTACTATCCTTGGCTAGGGAAGCAGGACCATATCCCATTCCGTGAGATTCGATGTTTGCCTCATCAATCATGTACAAACCGTAACGGTCGCAAAGTTGATACCAGTAAGGATGTGTAGGATAATGCGAGTTACGCACCATGTTGATATTGTGCTGCTTCATCAGTTTGATGTCCAGTTCCATCAGCTCCTTGCTCACGGTACGTCCCAGTTGAGAATGCTCGTGTCGGTTGGTTCCCTTCACCAATACCGGAACGCCGTTGATGCAGAAACGTCCGTCTTTGATTTCCGAGGTACGGAAGCCGACTTCACAACCAGTCAGTTCGGTTACCTTGCCTTGTTCATCCTTCAGTTCGAGTATTAATGTGTAAAGATGAGGATGCTCTGCACTCCAAGCCTTTACATCGGGAATATTCTTTTCATCAAACGTGATAAAATTGCTCAATCCGCGGGATTTTATCCGGATAGCATCCTGCAGGACAGTTTTGCCATCGGCGTCTTTCAGGGTATAAGCAATAGAAGTAGCTCCAGATATAGCAGAATGTCCCTCTACGGTCACTTCAAGTCCGAAAATACCATCTTTGTATTTCTCTTTTTCTAAAGAAGCATTCAGTTTATAATCCGCAATGTACTGTTTGGGAGTACTGTAAAGATACACGTCACGTTCGATACCACTCAAACGCCACATATCCTGACATTCCAGATAAGCACCCGAACTCCAGCGATACACTTCCAAAGCAACCACATTTTCGCCTTCATTGAGGACATCTGTAATATCCCATTCGGCAGCCGTCTTTGATCCCTGATTATAGCCAAGTAATTTTCCATTCACCCATACATAATAGAAAGAAATGACTCCTTCACAACACAGTACTACCCTGCGTCCTTTCCAGTCGGCAGGCACTTTGAAGGTACGTCGGTAGGAGCCGACTTCATTCTCTGCATAAGGCACCAGCGGCGGATTCTTCTTGAAGTTGAACATTTTATCATCAAACTCATACGTTTCGTTGACATAGATAGCCGTGCCATACCCCTGGCGTTCCCAGTTACCGGGCACATTGATATCCGCCCATCCTCCTGTATAATAAGAAGGTTGGTAAAAGTCCTTCGGACGATTATCGGGATTCTTCACCCAATGGAATTTCCACTTTCCATTGAGACTCATATAAAAAGGAGACTGTTCATACCCTCCCGGCTTTTCAATGTCGGAAGCGTTGGCGTAAGGCCATACGTATGTGTGAGGAGCGAGTTTGTTCAGTCCCACCGCATACTGGCTTTGCCATTCGGGCAACGGTTGTTGCTGCGCTAAAGTGAAAGTAGCAGTCAGTCCTGACAATAGAACTAAAAGAGTTCGTTTCTTTAAGCTAATATTCATAAGCATGTCATCATAATTGGTTTATATAATAAATTAGGCACAGATTAAGCTGATTGACACTATTATTTTATATACTCATCATTCTAAAAACCGTGAAATTCGTGTAATCCGTCTCTAATAATATAAGATTATTCTGCAAGAGCACTTAATTGCTGTTTTTAACTATTTGATTACTATTCTATAATCACTTCATCAAAATAGACTCTCGCTTCCTGACCGGGACGGACATGCTCGTCGGGACATATCCCCGCACCTTCCGCCGTCACTCGGACATAACGGGCAGATACTCCGCCCATATCTATCGAATAGTCATTTCTAAAAGTTCCTTCCAGATAGATTTCTTCCGGAGAGAAGTTCAATTCTCCCATAGTATGGTAGGTTCGATTGTCATCGGAAACTTCTACGCGAATCATCTTCGGTTTATGTGCTCCCATTCCATAATTCGTAATGCAACCGATGGCAAATTTATTCAAAATCTCCCGTCCCTGCAAATCTATCGTGAAAGATATAGAATCATTTTGATTCCAGTTACACCATTCAAAATCAGTATATTTCAGGCTTCCCCGCAATCCGTTGACTAATAACATTTCGTTCTTCTTATTGCCAAGCAAAGGTTTTGCCGTAGCTTTGTTCCATGTGAGTTGCAACTCTAAAGTTTCTCCCATTTGCTTGCCGTTCATAAAGGTAGCGGCTTTCACCATTTGTGTCTTCGTCACACGGATAGGTCCGTCGTAACGATGAGAAGACATAGCCGGATTACTTCCGTTCAGTGTATAATGAATCTCTACATCCGGGCGGATACATTCCAAATTCACTTCCAGATGTCCGTCCACTGGTGTCACCGTCTGTTGTATGTTATACATTGAGCGGGCATAGACAATTCCTTTTTCCGCAATATGCGCGTTGTATGCATCCATCCGCTTCAAGAATCCAGACCAGTCCTTCGTTCCTGCGGGCGTCCATGCCACTTCTGCTAAAGCGGCCAGGCGGGGGAACAAAAGATAATCCACATCTTCTGGCTTATTACAGAACTCTGTCCACATACAAGCCTGTACTCCCATTAACAAAGACTCATATTCCGGTTTCCAATCCTTCTGTACAGGTTCGTAATCGAAAACATCTTTCAGGGTATTGTTGCCAAAATAGGTTACCGGTTCAAACCATTGCGGTCCCTGATAACGAATCAAGTATAAGACACGCGCCGGAGTCATGATAAAACGATGTCCCTTTTCGGCAGCTTTCAGAGCAGCCGTACCCATTCCCTGCCAGCCTAGGATAATAGATTCTTCAGGAAGAAAAGAGCTGTTTGTCAACTCATCCCAGCCAATCACTTCACGACCTTTCTTACGCAGATAATCACTGATACGTTTCATGAAGTAACCCTGCAAATCTTCTTCATTGGCCAAACGCTGTTTTTTCATCCGTTTTTGGCAAAGCGGGCATTTCTCCCAGTTTGTCTTTCGCGCCTCATCTCCACCAACATGAATATAGCGAGAAGGGAAAAGCTCTAGAATTTCGTCAAAAACATCTTGCAAGAATGTAAATACGCTATCATTTCCCGCACAGTAGATAATCTCGGAATTTCGTCCTCCCAGTCCGGGAAGTACACCGACAAAGTCTTTCACAACCGGACAGGCAAGCTGGGGATAAGCAGCCAGAGCAGAGTTACTGTGTGCCGGTACATCTATTTCGGGAATGACTTCTATCTGTCTGTCGGCTGCATAAGCTACAATTTCCCGGATGTCCTCCTGCGTGTAGAAACCGCCTATCGGAGTAGGTTCTCCCCGTTCCGGGTTGCGACGTGAGTGGAAAGGCACATCTGTACGGTCTACTCTCCACGCTCCTATTTCCGTCAAACGGGGGTATTTCTTTATTTCAATCCGCCAGCCGTTATCGTCTGTCAGATGAAAATGAAGTTTGTTTATTTTCAGCATCGCCATACAGTCAATGATTCGCAGTACATTCTTTTTAGGGATAAAACAACGTACCGGATCCAACAGTAATCCGCGGAAACCGAAACGGGGTTCATCCTGAACCGTCATTGCCGGAACTCTCCAATCGACATTCCGGACCGGTTGTTCCGATTCTATGGCAGCCGGCAGAAGTTGGCGGATAGATTGCAGGGCATAGAAAAAGCCTTTTGTATCCGAAGCTTTAATGAGTATCTGTTCCGGCGTAATCTCCAGTAAGTAGGCTTCACTTTTTAAAGAAGAATCCGTCACAAAACGGACTTGTCCCTCTTCACGCCCGACATTCAAAGCAGGAGTTATTCCGGCAGCACGAGTAAACAAGTCAATAAAATTGCGAGCAATCACGGCTTGTTCCTGACTTTCTACCGCAAACACCGTTTGGGCTGAAAAGGTGAAGTTGCCACGGCCCGGCACAATCTGTGTCGGGCGTGGTACTATTGAAATTAAAGGGGATGTTAAGTTATCAGCCTGCAAAAACGCTGTCAGTGGCGAAAGCAGTATGAGAATGATTAAGATGTATTTTTTCATGGCGTATGTACATTGGTATTATTCCTTGTCTCTCTCCGGTGAGAAGCGGACAGGATCATTGTATTGCTCCTGAAGTTTCAGCATTTCTTCTTTTAGTTCTTTCACTACCGGTTCATATTCAGGTTGTCCGTAGAGGTTGTGCATTTCCGACGGGTCTGCCTGCAGGTCGTAGAGTTCCCACCAGTTAATGTCATTATAGAAATGAACCAGTTTATAGCGTTCCGTACGTACACCATAATGACGTTTCACCATGTGTTCAGCGGGATATTCGTAGAAATGATAGTAGAGAGCCTTCCGCCAATCTTTCGGATGTTCGCCTTTCAGCAAGGGGACGAGGGATACACCTTGTATGTCTGAAGGAATCTCTGCTCCTGCCAATTCGAGGAAGGTAGGTGCATAGTCGATGTTCTGCACCATTTCAGTGATGTCTCCCCTGCGGTCGAATCCTTTCGGCAGACGCATGATGAGTGGTGTACGCATGGATTCTTCGTACATGAAACGTTTGTCGAACCAACCGTGTTCGCCCATGTAGAATCCTTGGTCGGAAGTATAGACAACAAGTGTGTTATCCAGTAATCCTTTCTCTTTCAGGTAGTCGAGTACACGACCTACATTGTCGTCCAGCGACTTCACCGTCTTCATATAATCGCGCATATAACGCTGGAATTTCCAGTTGGCTAGTTCCTTGCCTTGCAGGTTCTGTTTATAGAAGTCGTCTATTATTGGGGTGTAGAATTTGTCCCATGCAGCACGTTGTGCTTCATCCATACGACCAATATATTTCTCATATAAGGATTTCAGACGGGTCTTTTTGTCGGGACGAAGCATTTTGAGGTCATAAATCATGTCCATGTCTTTCATAATACTCATCTCTTGTGCGGCAGCGGCAGGGCGTCCTTCGTAATCGTCAAAGAAATTGTCCGGTAGCGGGAAGGTTTTATCTTCGTACAAAGCCAGGTTGCAAGTATCTGCCAACCAATTACGGTGAATAGCCTTATGGTGAATCAAAAGACAGAAAGGTTTCTCCGGATTGCGTTTGTTTTCTATCCAGTCAATGGCGTCGTCAGTGATAAGGTTCGTGATATATCCATGTTTTTGGATAGTGTCATTGTTCTGTGTGATGAAATCCGGATTGTAGTAGTCGCCTTGTCCGGGGACAATCTGCCAGTAATCAAAACCGGAAGGCAAACTTTCAAGATGCCATTTACCTACCAGTGCTGTCTGATAACCGATTTTCTGCAACAGCTTCGGAAAAGTCTGTTGCGAACTGTCGAATACGCAAGTGGTATTATCATAGAATTTATTAGCACAACTATGTTTACCTGTTATCATGCAGGCACGACTAGGACCGCTTAATGAATTGGCTACAAAACTTTGAGTAAAGCGTACACCATCGGCAGCAATACGGTCGAGATTGGGTGTTTCCATGTAGCGTGTGTCATAACAGCTCATCATTTGAGCTGTGTGGTCGTCTGTCATAATGTAGACGATATTCAAAGGTTTCTGTTCCACAGGCTTTTGCTTGTTTGAACAGGAAGCAAAGGAAGCTACAGCTGCTACTCCTGCTAAAGGAAAGAATAAGTTTGGTTGCAATTTTTCCATAAATACTAATTTGTATAAGATTGTGTCAGCAAAGATAGAGGACAGCCATCTATTTAACTTCCACAAATTACCATTTAATTTCCAATAATCTCCATTTCTGCATAATTGACTAATAAATAGCCGGAAGCATATCGCCTTCTAACGATAGCTTCCGGCATAAAATTCATTTCACACTATTGAAAGCTAATTGAAAGAGATAGCATTAATAAAATAACTGATTAGCCCAGACTTTTTCAGCATCAGTCTGTACATAATTCTTATTTGTATAGATACGAATCCAATCAATTTCCATTCGAGGCGTATTATCATCCGTTTCACAATTGGCAATACTTTTCAGTACATTATCCCAACCTTCAGGCGCTTTACCAGCAGCCCGTTCCGAGCTTTCAGCCAATCTCATAAAGAAGTAGAGACCGGCACTGCCACCAGCAGCAGTAGCAGGATCAGGATTAGCAGTAGCAGGAGTTCCAGCCTTGTCGAATGGCCACCTGTCAGGAGATTGTGTACGATTCACAGTCAGATTGGTTGCTCCATTAATTCCTAAATTGATTATATTTTCATCCACAAGTTCCACCCAATATATATTCCATTCATTCGCTTGAGGTATTGCTACACTCTTTGAACCTATCTCATTATCAACAGTTACAGCCTGAGTAATTACAGAACCTTGAGTGTTCTTGAGAATATCGATCTCATCTTTCGTGTTCGGAAGGGAATTTTTCTGATTTTTAAGTCCGATTGTCGGAACAAAACCAGTCCGTATTCCTCTCAAACGCGCCTTCACTTCAATTCTCATACCAGGAAAGAACCGAGTATGTTGTGGGGCAAAAATACCACCAAATTTAGAACATTGCAATGCGGCGACACCGTAATCCTTGGTAGCAGTCATGGCACCAGTCCCCTGAACATTTTTATCCACCCACATATTTAAAATACCTTCATTGGTTATATTTGTACATTTTGCATTATTCACAGCTTGTATTTTCTGTGACGGTGCATCATTAATATCAGAAAAGGCCCAAGAAATACGATGTCCGAAAGCATTAGGGGTATTATTTCCGCCACTAAAACTATTATTAATATAATGGAACTCTATCGCATTGCATAATACCCAATCTTTATCTTTCAAAGCTGAAGTGGGATGAGCGCTATTCTTATTCATAGCTATTTTATCTCCCGTAAACCAACTTTCAATTGCAGTTTTATTTTTATCAGACATAAACGGCCTATCCGGGAATTCATACACCTTCGTTATATCAAACAGATTAGGATCTCCCATAGATTCCAAATCAGTCATAGTTATAGTCAGAGTAGAATTTATCATCGGATTCGCTGGAGAATCACTCTCCAGATTCAATACCAGTTGCAAATCCCCTGTCATTTCAAAATCCTGTTTAATAGTCACAGCATCACTTTTTGCCGAAGTTCTTCCTGCAGGAATTGTTAATGTAGAAGGTAAATTTTCATACCTATCTCCTTCCCCTTCTTTCGGAGTAATTTTCATATTAAGAGGTACGGAACTTGGTTTTTCAATCTTTGCAACTAATACAAACTTACCACCTTCCATTACTACATTCTCCGCATTGTTCTCCAATGATGCCATTATCCGATAATAATCGGAAACCTTAATTACCTGACTGGAGCCTTCCATCTTATAACCACGGGCAAAAGCCGTAAAGTTTATAGCAGTACTACCCGTCAGTCCGGATGCCTTTATCGGAAAATCCACCTGAATCTGTTTCTCCCCCTTCGGAAAAGTAACGATTCCATTGAACTGTTCGAATACATTCGAAGCATCCTCCGTTCCGGCTTTCGCCGTAAAGTAAATATCAAAATCTTCATTTGCTACAACCTCCTTGCCATCAGCATCCGGTTCCACATTAATATTCACTTTCAAGTGTTCTCCCATCGCAAATGCGTTGTCATTGATGTTCATCGTTAATGGCACGATTTCCGGCAGAGGGCGGTATTTCGTTTCTTCCTCACACCCAGTCAACCCCATGGTCAACAAGCATATCGGAAATATTTTATATAATATGTTCTTCATATCTTTATCTATCTAATTATCATAAATGAATTTTATTCAGTTCCCTTACTTAGTCGGCCATCCCGGATTCTGATTCAGCTCATGGTCCATCTGGATTTCATCCGGTGGTATGGGTAACAAGTAATCACGATCTTCATTAAACTTGTAGCCTTCAGGCAAGTACTCTTTCAACGGATCCATCCATCCTTCATTATCTGTCAGTACATGATTCAGTCCTTCTTTCCGCAATGTAGGCGAAAAGCTCAGATAAAGTACACCGTCTTTGCCCAGATAAGCTCCACGTCCGCGTCCTTCCACACCTTTCAACGTTCCGGCTACCCTCCAACGCATCAGGTCATCCAAACGAAAACCTTGCAGAGATAGCTCTGAGCGTCTTTCCCGACGTACCTCCTGCACTGCCGGCGGCAGGCCTTGGAAAGGGAAGTGAGGATCAGCCGCCGGAGTAACATAGGCCACACCGGCTCTTTGACGCAATGGCTTCAATGTTTTCTCTGCCACGCCATCGTTATACAGCCCCAATTCGGCGGCAGCTTCAGCATAACAAAGCAATCCTTCGGCATAGCGGAACATGACATGAGCCGTTTCACAATTGCCGGTTACATAGGTCGTATCAATGCCAAGGCGAGTATGGAACCCGGTCACGTTCTTGTAAATACCATCCCCATTCAAGCGCGGAGATGAAATATCTTTATTCTTTTCCTTTTGTTCTTCTTCGGTACCTGTCTCGTCATACGCTCTCACATTCATCAAGCTATTAGATTTGAACTTACAACCAGTATGCATCACCATAGCCAAAAGTCTTCCGTCACGATCTTTAAATACCTCATTAAAGTCCTTATACTTTTCATCGGTCGGATCAACCGGCGTACCATCCACATTCAGAAAGTTATCCACCAAAGACTTGGATAGTCCCGAAGGCTTCACATTATCTGTTACTCCACCGCTAAGCTGTTGAGTAACGGTATTGAACACGCCATCAGCTATTGAATATTTTTTCCAAAAAGTCACTTCACTAATGTTGGAAAGATCGTTTGAATTGAATAGCTCCGAAAAAGCATCATCTATATTGGTAGCTTTCGGATTGGTTGCTGTCATATGCAAAGTCAGTCCGGCCGGGAACAAATATTGATCCCCCCAATTCATCACTTCCTTAAAAAACTCTTCAGAGTTATCTTCCGTTGCAAAATCAGTTCCCTTGTGATACTTCTCCCACGAACCTTCGTACAAAGCGACTCGCATAGCCAGAATCATGGCCGTTTCTCTGTTGACACGCAATCCACTGTATTTACTGCGAGAATGCAAATTAGCACGAGCCTCCGGTATCAACCCAATAGCCGCTTTCAAATCGTTCAGGATAAAACGAGCTGCATCCGCACGTTTTGTCGCAGGAATTTGTAAACCACCCAATGTAGCATTACCGTCCCAGAAATCATCCATAATGGGAATATTACCAAAACGTGTGAGCAGATAGAAGTGCCAATAAGCACGGAAGAAATACGCTTCCCCTCTCAATGAAAGCACTTCGTCCGTTTCGTCCACCTCGGAAACTGCGTAATAATGGAAAAAGTAATTCACCATACGCAAGTTTTTATAGCCTTTATTCCAATCGTCAGAGCCACTGAATTGATTATTCTCTCCATTCAGGCGCATATCATACTTTTCCGAAAGGATATTGTCACTGTTCACCTCTTCTCCTCTGACACCAATACCATATTGAGCCGGAGCCGGTAGAGAAGTATACAAATTATTTATATAGCTTTCTACATTCTCTCTGGTTTTCAAGAAATCTTCATTGTTAGGCTGCGTATAGGGTTTACGGTCCAAATAATCGGAACACGCCGACAACAGTAAGCCTGCAAAAACAGTCAGGATAATTATTTTATTTTTCATGATAGCGTTCCTCTTTAATTAAAATGTAAAATCAAGTCCAAACACGAAATTACGGTTCATCGGATACACCTTTCCGTTACCATTCTGATTTTGAGCCGAGGTAAGTCCCGGAGCAGCCGCATTACTTCCGCCTGCCCACGCGTTCACCTGATTAAGGGTTTCCGGATCAAACTGATTCGGCAGTTTACTGATGGTAAACAGGTTATCGCATGTAAAGTATACTTTCAGGTTACTTAGTCCAATATTCTTCAACAATTGAGGCTTAAAAGTATAGGATACTGTCAAGTTTTTCATACGCATATATGCCGCATTCAGCATATAGCGGGTAGTATTATATCCCGTATTGGCATTCGTTGTCTGGGCATCGGTCGTCAGTCGAGGTAGATATCCATTGGGATTCTCGGGACTGAAATAATCGAGATGCTCCTTGAACCATTCTTTACCACCGAATAGGTAAGTACTGGCGGCCATCGGAAAATCTCTCTTGGCAACTCCTTGCAGTAAAGTGGATATTTCAAATCCCTTATATCCTACGTTTAGATTGATACCGAAACTGTATTTGGGAGTAGCATTACCGATAATTTTCAAATCACCATGGTCGGCCAATGTACCCTTACCCGGGTCCACTTTACCGTCACCGTCGGAATCAATGTATTTCAAGTCGCCTCGTTGCCATTTGTCGCCGGACTTAAAGAAACTAAGATCTACTTGTCTGAGGTATGCGTCCACTTCGCGATTGGACAGAAAAAGATCATTCGCTTCATATCCCCAAATCTCACCTATGTCCATTCCTTCATAATATCCTTTATTAGTTGCCAAACCGGTATGATTGTTGTATATCAATCCCTCCGGATTGTTGTATTTGGTAACAACAGCTTTGTAATTGAATACATTGAATCCTATGCCATAGCTAAAACCACATTTTAGCTGGTCCTGCCAGTTTACAGACAATTCCCAACCACGATTACGCAAAGTAGCGTTATTGACTTTCGCACGGTCAGCCGTACTAATACCTCCGAGATTCGGAATAGCTTCAGCAGGACCAATCATGTCGCGCGTGGTACGCTGATAAATATCGGCAGTAATAGACAGTCGGTTATCCAACAACATCAAGTCGATACCTAAGTTGGCATTATCCACCTTCTCCCACGTAATATACGAACTGATCATCTTAGGCGTAGTGGCTAAAGTTCCTTTTTGAGGAGTAGCTTGCACACCGGGTAACAGCCAAGCATTAGGTGAATCGGAGGTCAAGCTCTGAATCCCGAGGTAATCATAGAGTCCCGCTCCGTTCTGATTACCCAAGCGACCGTAAGAAACACGTACTTTCAATTGAGAAACCGGCAGATTCAGCGCTTTGAAATAGTCGGTACGAGAAATGTCATAACCGGCTGAAAAAGAGGGGAACAATCCCCAGCGATTTCCCGGAGCAAAACGCGAAGAACCGTCATAACGTCCACTGAATTCCAGAAAATAAATCTCCTTGTAATTCCAATTCAGTTTAGCGTACATACCCATTGTAGCCCAATGCGTCCGGTCTTCACCTGCCAATACTTGCCCGTTAGCATTCACAAAAGAGAATATATCACTAGTCAGCAATCCGTCTTTATAAGTATAACCATTCGAATTTTCTTGCAGTTCCATCTGGAAACCCGCCATCGCCTTAAAGAAGTGGTCGCCCCAAGCATGTGTGTAGGATGACGATATGTTTGGAGACAGGTAGTAGTTGAATGTATTACCGCGTGTATAAGAGCCCCAATTAGAGTTTTTCCAGTTCATGCCCGGATATTGATACCCCTGTTTGGTTCCCTTACTTATATCCAACGTTCCGTCAGGTTTTTCGGCAGTAGGATATCCGCGTTTGAAATCATTGTTTTCTACATCGAAGCGTACTTTCATTTCACCTACAATATCCCACCCTTCCAGTGGAGTAATCGTAGCGGCAAACGACATCGCATCAGAAATTCTGTTCTGCACATAATGCGATTGTTTCAGATAACGGTATTCGGAATTGTCATTATATTCCGACTTTACAGGAAGATGGGTAGGAGAATTCGGAAAGCTGCTTCCGATAGTTCCATAAAAAATGGTCTGGTTAGCCATCGGACGCTTCAGTATATTCAGTGAAAGGTTATTATTGAAATTAAACTTCAACCATTTATTGGCTTGGATCTGAAACTTCGAGTTTACATTGTACTTACTCAAGTTATCGTCTACTTGATCCAGTAATCCTTCCTGGTAAATATATCCCAAACCTACGTAGTAATTAAATTTATCAGACCCTCCCGTTACGCTCAGATTATGAGAATGGCGGATGGAAGCTTTTTTAAAGTAGTAATCATACCAGTCGGTATTGGCATACACAGCATCTTTAGAACCTGCCCAACCGGTACCGTCCGCATTAGGTCCTATGCCCGGGAACTTTTCCGAATAAGGATTCTCCATAAAGCCCTGCATCTTTTCGATGAGCGCATCAGGAATCGAGTGTTTTACTCCATCGTTATCATCTCGTTCGTTCAGATAATTGGCAAATTCAATGGAATTCATCATTTGGGGCATATTAATAGGAGAACTGAATCCTACAGTACCACTGTAAGATATACGTGTTTTTTCCTTTTTACCACTTTTGGTAGTGACGATAACCACACCATAGGCGGCACGTGCACCATAAACGGCAGCAGCAGAAGCATCTTTCAATACACTAATGGTTTCGATGTCGGCAGGATTCACGTTCTGCAAACTTTGCTCCACTCCGTCTACCAATACATAAGGTTCGCCTCCATTGATAGAACCGATACCACGAATATTGAATTTAATTTCGGCACCGGTCTCACCACCTACACCATTAGCAACCGCATCAGAAGAGAAGTTTAAACCGGCTACGTTACCCTGAAGGGCACTCGTGAGGTCAGTGACCGGACGGTTGACAATAGCATCGGAACCCACAGTAGCCACAGCCGCCGTGATGGTGCTTCGCTTCTGTTTGTCCATACCTACTACTACCACTTCATCCAATACTTTTGTATCCTCTTTTAACGTAAATCGGTTGCCTTCTGCTTTTGTCACCTTTATTTCAAGGGGAGTAAAACCGACATAAGAAATAACCAATGTGTTACCTACTTTCCCTTTCACGGAAAAGTTACCGTCAATGTCAGTCAGCGTCCCATCTTTAGAACCTTTCACCATCACTGTGGCACCGATAATGGTTTCACCTTTATCATCTACCACTTGTCCTTTTATCATTTGTTGCTGTGCCAACGCACTTAAAGGAAATGATAGCAGGAGTATCAGAAACAGAATCAAAAATTTCTGTACTCGCATGAACTTCTTTTTTTCCATAATATTGTATTTGATTAATTTAGATTCTCTTTTATTCCGTCGGATTCGCATAATATTCAAACTCTTCTTTTATGACCTTCAACAAAGACTTGTTATTGGTTATGTCAATATCTGTTGCCAAATCCCAACTCATAATGCCTGCATAGTCTTCTTCACAGACATACCTCGCTTTCTTGCGAATCGTTTCTATACTGTTGAAAGTATATGTATTTCCTTTATATGTATATGTATCTTCATTCGTAGTAGCCAAACCATCATTCACGAAATCACAATAGGCAGCAATCAGACTACCCGTAGAACCATAGAAAGGCACTCCCATCACCAGCTTATTCTTAGGGATTCCATATGCCACAGCTGCTTCTCCATCTTTTACAAATTGCTCGTAAGGAAAACGCATCACTGCAGGGCCGTAACATTGATAAGAGATAAAATCCAGAGCATCAATAGCTTCCGGGGAAATTTTAAAAGAAACCGGATGCAACGATGCGGTGAAGTAAACATACTTTCCTAATGTAGAACGCATTTGGATTACAGTTGCACTATAATTATTATATTCACTGGCATTTGTAGGCCATTCAAAATCAAAATCAACTCCATCAAAATCATATTGTTCGATAATCTTCTTCACCTCGGAAGCAAATCTTGTACGGGCAGTGGCATCAGCCATCATCTTTTTCCATTCTCCACCAGCAATGCCCAAGCGCAATCTTCTATCTCCCTGTTGTCCCTGTAAAGCGGTACGTATATTATTCAAACGCCCCAGCCAGGAATGTGAATCCTTGCCAGGTTTCGTGGCATCATCGTATTTCCAGTAAGCAAGTATTTTTGAATTATTCCAATTGTCAAAGGTGATAGGGTTTCTACCTGATGTACCTACTACCAGACTGCTTACAAAAGTTTCATCTAAATAACCTTTAAATTTATCTCCAATCAAAAAATCAGTACGTGTATTAGGTATTTCATTAGGGAGAGCACCTACAAAATTTATTGCAGTATTGTTTGTATCCACATAAAGTTTCGCCGTTCCCTGTTCATAAGTCAACCCAATATAGTGCCAGCCTGTTGCCAGATCAGGAGTGGTAACGGTTGCAACCGAACTTCCAATAGACAGTTTCAAACTATTAGCTGTCGCACCCATTTGAAAAGCAATGATCGTGGAATTTCCATCCATTTTCTTAAAGAGAAAAGCTCCGTCCACCCATTCACTTATATATATATAGGTACCAAAGGTGAATTTATTAAAGGCCCCATCAGCAGAGTGAAGTAATCCATCACCGCCATTCATAAGACTTGTTCCTTCAAATTTAACCACTCCATTACGACCTTGAAAAGTGCCAGTATGAGATACGTTTGTCATCGTTGCATCATTCAACGGCAATTCAAAAGCTACCTCACCATTTGCATAAGGACGCGCCGCCAAATAAATCAAATCTGTACAAGCACCCATACTGGCTGCTGAAATACGGTTTGTTTCAAAAAAATCCCCCCGAATGTAAGAGCAATTAATGAATGATTTTACAGTAGGATCATCCGGTTCTTCCGGTTCACCAGGTTTTCCTGTGATTGCACCTTCAGGAGGAGTACCAGTTGGAACGTCTACCCATTTTGTGTCTTTACAAGCTGTCAACGTTCCAAAAAGGAGGAGACAAAGAAATAGGAATTTGTTTCTCATAAATTTAATAATTAAGATTAGCTTTATTTAATAATTGTGCTGTCCCTTTTGACAATCACTGCCACAAATGTAAGCTATATTAAAGGCAAAGAATGTTCTATTTTAGCTACGATTCTTCCAAATTTGTCTAAAATCGTCCATTTCATCGATTAATTATGGAATCACAGACATCTTTGAACATCTTACGAATCAAAAAAAGAAAGCGGAAGTATCCATTCCTGAATATTCCCGCCTACTTTATATTTTATCCTAATATAACTACAACAATTTTCCTATGAAGATATATTATAGATTTTCTATATCAGAAGATTGAAGACCCGTATATTTGATAATTATATCAATGGATATTCCGTCCTCTCTCATCTTCCGAGCAATTTCAATTTGCTTCTTTTGCTCTCCTTTCTCCAACCCTTCCTTCATCCCTTCTTTTATTCCCTCTTTTATTCCCTCTTTTATTCCCTCTTTTATTCCCTCTAGCCTTCCTTTTTTCACTCCTTTTTCCAACCCGGCCTTCATCCCTTCCTTTAACCCTTCTTCAGCCGCTTTTCTCCGCATCTCTTCGTTTTTACGCCGTTCATCCTCCTCTACAATTTGGTTGACCCTATACCGATCTAATGCCTTATCATAAGCGATACGGTTTTCTTCCGAAAGATCGGCAACTGCTGCCAATCTCGCCAGATGTTCAAACACTTGTTCTTTCAAAGCATCCGGCATTCTATTCCAATTGCTCATATTCTTCAGTGCATAAATTAATTTATCATATAATGTATGGCAGTCCGACAAATCCTTTGTAAAATAAGGAAATTGCAAATAAATCTGCCGGAGATGCGGATTAACAATCTTCCCTGTATCACGGTCGGAAAGAACCGTATCCGTACGGAATTTAGCCTCTAAATTTTCCTCTTTGAAATTCATCAGGAAAATTCCATATATAGTAGGTAGTCTATACTGCTTTCCATAAGAGACAAGTGGTTCTCTTGCAGTCATCGGATCTTCAGGGACAGGGACTTCTTTTGAAGAAGGAGATTCTATCTGCCGACTCACAGCACGACAAACATAATAAAGTGTACGATCTAAAAAATTACTGTGCCAACGATTCTGCATCTCCACGATAATATACTCACCACTTGCTGTACGGCAATAAAGATCATAAATGATACCTTTATCACTCACATTGTCTGCATGATCTTCCTTATCCAGAAAAGTAAGTTCTGTAATATGATGTTCACCTGCAAGTAATTCGTTCAACAAAGTGATGAGCAAATTCTTACTGGCCGGTTGACCAAAAATAATTTTAAATCCTATATCAGTAAAAGGATTGACGTATTTGGACATGATATTCTATTTTTAGCAAAGGTAACTATTTAAATCCATAAACATAAAAAACAATCCCAAACTTTACGGATTTATAGCCTTTTATAGTAAGCCGTCTCCCTTTCAATTCCTCCAAACAAACAAGAGAAATGTTCTATTTTTCAGATTAAGAAAGAAAACAAAACTATTGAAGATGGTAATCCGGAATTAAAAGCATCCATATTATCACATATATATGCATATTACTACCACAATACAGCATATATTTTCAGATGATATGCGTTTTCTTTAAAGAAATAAATGATTTTCCTCGGTGAGCAATAAGCCATTCCTCGGTGAGGAACACATCCTTCCTCACCGAGAAAGCCTTCCATACTCACCGACCAAGTTATAAAAGCCCTCGGAAAAGCCTGTTTATAGGCTAGTTCATCATCATATACGCACCAAAAAAGAATGATAAAACAAACTACATACGGGCAAACAGTAAGCATATAGATAGCAATACAGAGGAATTATTTATTTTTAGACAGGAATTATCCAGGATAACAAACAATCCTACATTCTTTCATCCAAAATGCAGAGCGTTTTTTCCTTCACCACAAACAAGTGACTGATATATTAAAAACAGAAAGAATAGAATATACCCTTTTTCAGATCAGCACATTTCTAATCCCATCCTTTCAACAACCATACTCTTTCAGAGTCTGCATCAACTTCGCGCCATTGATCGGCTTCACCAGATAATCATCACAACCGGCTTTCAACGCAGCTACCCGGTCAGCATCAAAGGCATGAGCAGTCAGGGCGATAATTGGAATTTCAGCATTGAACTTCCGGATCTCCGAGGTTGCAGTACGTCCGTCCATAACAGGCATCTTCATATCCATCAGTACCAAATCCACCGGTTGGGTACGGACAATCTCAACTGCCTCCAGTCCATTCGGTGCGTGTAACAACTGGCATTTGTTTTTCAAGATAGAAGATACCAAAAAGAAGTTACTTTGTATATCTTCAACGACCAGTACTCTTTTAGGTACTTTTTTTGTTTCTTCGGAGTCAAGAATATTTTCTTTATTCGCATCCTTCTCATTGTTCCGACGTGAAGAAGTCGGTTCGCTGTTAACCGATTCGAACTGGCATGGCAAAACCGCCCAAAATAAAGACCCTTTATCAAATTCTGACTCAAAGCCTATCTCTCCTCTGCAAGCCTCAACAATGGCTTTACAAATGGACAATCCCAATCCGGTTCCCTGTGCAAATTCATCCAGTTTCTCAAAACGATGAAATACTTTATCTTTTTTATCCTCCGGTATGCCGATACCTGTATCGCGAACGTAAAGACGAATATTTTCGTCTATCTTCTCATACCCCATTTCAATAGTTCCTTTGGAGGTATATTTGATAGCATTAGTTACAAAGTTAGTGAGAATCTGCGCTAACCGGTTTTTATCCAAACGAACGGTACAGGCTTCATAAGGATTCACGGGAACTAACCGAACCTGCGGATTTACTACACCACGATGCATCGAAGCAGCTAATTCGTTGAAATAAACAGCCAAATCAAAATTTTCGTATTTCAGTTCTACCGAGCCGGCTTCTATTTTCGAAAGATCCAGTATGTCGTTAATCAGCTTCAAAAGCAACTCATTGTTGGCATTGATAATCTGAATAAATTCTTCTTTTTCTTCTTGATCTTCCGTCACCATCAATAAGTCGGAAAAACCAACGATAGCATTTAACGGTGTACGAATTTCATGGCTCATATTTGCCAGAAAGGCGGATTTCAACTTATCGGATTGTTCAGCGCGGCTCCTTGCCTTTTCAAGTTCACCAATCATGTGCTGCCGCTCGGTAACATCATCTACACGAATCACGACACCGTCAACATCTCCCTGTTCATTAAATATGGGAGTAGCAAAGACTTCTATGACATGCTTGTTATCCAGATTAAACAAGATAGACTCTACCTGACCGGATTTCCGGGCACGTTGCATCACACAATTCTCACAAGGAGTGGTGCGATTATGGGCTGTCAGATAGCAAGGTTCTCCTTTTTTGTAAGCCTCATAAGAAAGGCTTTTACTACAAAGCGAGATATTCTCCCATTGTACGATATAGTCGTTCGCAATATATGCCAATCCCGAATTAATATTGTTCAATACCAATTCATTCTGACGAATCAAATGGATCATTCTTTGTTCGCTCTCAAGAAGTTCTTTTTTCGAACGCACAACCTCTTCGTAAAGATTGTCATATTTGTTTTGCCACAAAACACGTTCGGTGATATCTTGAGTTATCACCATATAATTGGTAATTTCAGACTTATCATTATGTACAAAAGAAACGGTAATCTCGAAGAATTTTATACCGGACAGATTAGTAGGAAAAAGACGGCACAAGTCATCAAAATCATATTTTGCCATGAAACGCACTGTTTCTCCTTTTCTGATCTGTTCCTTGATTTCATCAGAGAAACTGGTGTAGTTGAATAGATTATAGCCCAAAATATCCTTTTTGTCTTTTATCCCCATTGATCTCAACCGTGAATAATTGACATCTATCATGAGACCGTCCTTATCATACAATTCCAAGCCTACAGACAAGTCATTAAAGATATTATGCAATAAGTTATCAGCTATCCCATTTACCAAAGTCTGTTCCATGCAGCAAAATTTGTATAGTATTACAATATTGATTGTTTATCCAAGCAAAGTTACTTCAATATTTTGTTACATAGAAAGAAAGAGGCTAAAAGGCCTCTTTCAGTATCTTTATTTCGCATTTTGGTATAAGAAGCCTTCTGCTTTCGCTAATGTTTCCGGTTTGCCTATATCAATCAGATGCAACTTTTCTGTCAAGTAACCACCATAGTTTACTTGCCGGCAAGTGGCAAGATAGAAATCCATGATAGAGAATTTTCCATCCCATGAGGGAGAGGTCATCCATTGAAAAATGGCGGGCGAAAGTACATGGATGCCACTGAATGCATATTCTTGATAAAGGGAAGAATCATACTGAAAACCTTCCGGTTTCACTTGTTCCGTATCCTTGTTTATCCATCCGCAAAGTCTCTTATCTGTATCAAAAAGAAGATAGCGGGAGGTTTTACGTTGGCTGGCCAGTAAAGTGGCAACAGCACCGCTTCGTAAATGGTAGTCATATAATTCTTTCAGATTCACGTCTGAAAGAATATCGACATTGTGTATCAGGAAAGGCTCATCGGAGTTTTCAAAGAAAGAACGGGCTTTCTTAATTCCCCCACCGGTGTCGAGCAACAGATCGCGTTCATCGGAAATATGTATGATAAGCCCAAAATTCTCATTGGCTTCTAAGAAATCAAGTATTTGTTCGCCAAAATGATGGATATTAATCACTATTTCTGTGAATCCGGCAGCTTTCAGTTTTAAGATCACATGTTCCAACATCGGATGTCCGGCTATGGGAACCAAAGCCTTCGGCATGGTATCGGTGAGCGGCTTCAGCCGGCTACCCAAACCGGCTGCAAATATCATTGCTTTCATTCTTTCGGTTACTTTCTTCTTTAATATTTACTCTTCTTAGATTGTTGCCTCAAACGTATGTTCGATATTCTGTTCCCGATGCACCAGTTCGACTTTCACACCAAATTTCTGATTCAGGTGCTCTGCCAGATGCTGGGCAGAATAAACAGAACGATGCTGTCCGCCGGTGCAACCGAAGCAGACGGACAAATTGCTGAATCCGCGTTCCATATAACGTTGCACGGAGGCATCCACCAAAGCATAGACATGATCGAGGAAACGGAGTATTTCTCCATCTTCTTCCAAGAAAGTGATTACAGGTTCATCCAGTCCGGTGAAAGGTTTGTAACGCTCATACTTACCGGGATTATTCACGGCGCGACAGTCGAATACATAACCTCCTCCGTTACCCGTGGAGTCATCAGGAATGCCTTTCTTATAAGCAAAGCTCATTACTTTGACAGTTAGCTGCCGCTTTTTCAGATCATCCGTAAACTGTTTCAGTCCGGTAAGCTCCCGCAAAACGTTACAGAGATACGGATATTCCGGATATTCTTCTTTCAACAATTCACGCAGGTTCTCGATAGCATAGGGAACACTTTGGATAAAATGCGGTTTCTTTTCGAAATAGCCACGGAAACCATAAGCTCCCAGCACTTGCAACGTACGGAAAAGGACAAAGTGACGAAGCTGGCTATAAAAATAGGATTCGTCAATCGGTTGGTATTTGCGAAGAGCTTCCATATACTCTTGCAGCAGTTCTTTACGAAGACTATCGGGATATTTCGCTTTCGCTTGCCACAGGAAAGAGGCTATGTCGTAATAGAACGGGCCTTTACGTCCTCCTTGAAAGTCAATAAACCATGGTTCGCCATCTTTTATCATCACATTACGGCTCTGAAAATCACGATACATGAAAGTAGCGGAAGAACTGCGAAGCAAGACATCGCTCATTTTCTGGAAATCATCTTCCAGTTTATCTTCCTGAAACTCCATACCGGTAGCTTTCAGGAAGCAATATTTAAAGTAATTCAAATCCCACAGAATGGAGCGTTGATTGAACTCCGGTTGAGGATAACAACGGGAAAAATCAAATCCATCGGCCCCGGCAAACTGAATGGCAGGAAGCAAACGAATCGTTTTGCGAAGCAACTCTTTTTCCTCTTCTGAAAAGACGCTGGTAGCACGTCCTTTCTCTATGGCATGGAACAACAGAGTATCGCCCAAATCCTCCTGCAAATAATAGGTCTTATCTTCCGAAACGATGCGCACTTCGGGAACAGGCAGTCCACATTTGTGGAAGTGTCCTGCCATATAAAGAAATGCTTCATTCTCATCGATAGAAGCTCCGTAAACTCCAATCAATGTTTCTATACCCGTCAGCCGAAAATAACGGCGGTTGGAACCGGAAGACGGTAATTCTGTTATGTTTTCAGCGGGAACGCCCGTATATGACTGATAAAGTTTCTGTAGTTCTTCGGTAATCATAGTCGTATATTTTCGAGCAAAGATAGAGAATCTAGCTAAATAATACTATCTTCCCGCTGATAAAAACCGGCTACTTTACCTAATCTGCTGTGTACAGGCCTTTACTTCCAATAAGCCGGTTATTTAAAAAAGTTGTTGGAATGGCTCCCTATGAATATAAGATGAAGAATTAGCAATTCTCATTGTATTCAAGGATTTTCAGTGCAGAGATTAAAGATTTTCAGTACAGAAATTTATAATAGTTTATGCAGTCGAGTAGTCATCCCCTTATAAGGTGACAATAATCATTTTGTAAAGTGATAAATAGCACCCTATAAGATGACTATTATCCCATTACAAGGGGACAACTTATCTTTAGAAGGACGGAAAGCTTTAAAGATACAAAATTAAATAGAAAAAAGCAACTATATATAACTCTTTTACCTGAAGGAATACAAAATAAGTTTGCTTTTCAACAAACATTCATCCGAATGTATTATCTTTGTTTTAGTTTAACTGACCTAATCTCATGAGAAGAAAGACCTTTTTACTACTATGCATCGCATTTATCGCACTGTTTATCGGCATCTCCCCTCTTCAAGCCGGTCATTATTACTATAAGCAAATCTCACTAAAAGACGGACTGCCTTCTACCGTACGATGCATCTTAACGGATGAACAAGGTTTTGTATGGATTGGAACCCGCTCCGGACTGGGACGATATGACGGACATGAACTTAAAAAGTATGTCCATCAGTCAAACAACCCTCATTCCATTCCTCACAATTTAATCTACCAGCTGATAGAAGATGTACAAAACAATATATGGATTCTGACAGATAAGGGAGTGGCACGTTATCAGCGGCAAAGCGATGACTTTCTTATACCGACTGATGAAACAGGAAATAATATCATCGCCTATTCCGTCTGCCTGACTGATGATGGAGTGTTATTCGGTTCGAAAAATAAAATCTTTTTCTATAATTATCAGGATGCCACTTTCCGCCTCCTGCAAACGTTTGACCTAGAGCCCAATTATAATGTGACTCTGCTAAGTCTATGGGATAAACGAACATTACTTTGTTGTAGCCGCTGGCAAGGACTACTCCTGCTCGACCTGAATACCGGAAAATGCCGCCGTCCTCCTTTCGATTGCGGAAAGGAAATAATGAACGTACTCATAGACTCACAAAAAAGAATCTGGGTAGCCCCTTACAACGGAGGGCTGAACTGCCTGACACACGACGGTAAACTACTGGCTACATATACTACCCACAACTCTTCTCTAAGTAACAATGTTGTACTAAGTCTCGCCGAACGGGAAGGAGAAATCTGGATTGGAACAGACGGAGGAGGCATTAATATTCTCGACCCGGAAACCGGACATTTTTCTCTGCTGGAACATGTGCCCGGAAGTGACAACTATTCACTTCCCGCCAACTCTATCTTATGCCTATACAACGACTACAACAACAATATATGGGCAGGCAGCATCCGCAACGGACTAATCAGCATCCGGGAAGTTTCCATGAAAACATATACAGACGTACCACCCGGCAACGACCGGGGACTTAGCAACAATACCGTTCTAAGTCTTTTCCAGGAATCTCAAGATCAAATCTGGGTAGGCACGGACGGAGGAGGTATCAACAACTTTAATCCGCTCACAGAGAAATTTACTCATTATCCCTCAACCTGGGAAGACAAAGTTGCCTCTATCTGTCAGTTTACTCCCGGTAAATTATTAATTTCTATTTTCTCACAAGGAGTATTTATTTTCAATCCGGCAACTGGAGAAAAACAACCTTTCACCATTGTCGACGCTGAAACAACAGCACTCTTATGCAATCGAGGCAAGGCTGTAAATCTACTCCGGAACACTCATCACAGCATTCTGTTCCTTGGAGAACATATCTATATATATGATTTGAATACACGTACTTTCAGTACCGCTATAGAACAGGAAGAACAAGATATTATCGGTGCTCTCCTGCCAATCGGCAATTATAGGAACACCACTTATCTAAATGATACGAAGCACATATATGAACTGGACAACCATACAAACCGGCTGAAAGCCCTATACAGATGCTGGAAAGACACGACCATCAACTCCGTTTCAAGAGACGAAGAGGGAAACTTCTGGATTGGGAACAATTACGGATTGGTACACTACAATCCCGCCACCAAAATACAGACTCCGATCCCGACCTCTCTATTTAGTGAAAACACTTTGATCGTATGCGACCAGCAAGGAAAAGTATGGATAGGAGCTGACAGCATGCTTTTCGCTTGGCTTATCAAAGAAAAAAAGTTCGTTCTATTCGGCGAATCAGACGGCGTAATCCAGAACGAATATCTTTCCAAACCCCGCCTGTTAAGTATGCAGGGAGACGTCTATATGGGTGGAGTAAAAGGTTTACTGCACATTAACTGCAAAATACCATTAACAACTTCTGAACTTCCCCAACTCCAATTATCCGATGTCATCATCAATGGAGAATCCGTGAATAACGAATTAACCAATCGACCAACAGGGATCTCCGCTCCCTGGAACAGTAATATCACTATCCGGATCATGTCGAAAGAGAAGGACATTTTCCGACAGAAAGTGTACAGATACCAGATAGAAGGGCTGAATGACCAGCAAATCGAATCGTACAATCCCGAACTGGCTATACGTTCACTTCCTCCGGGAAGTTATAAGATTATGGCTTCATGTACAGCTAAAGATGGCAGTTGGATTCCCAGTCAGGAAGTACTGGAACTAACCATTCTCCCTCCCTGGTATCGGACATGGTGGTTTATTCTTAGCTGTACCGTTCTTACTGCTGCCGCTATTATTGAAACTTTCCGAAGAACTCTAAAGCGTAAGGAAGAAAAACTGAAATGGGCAATGAAGGAACATGAACAACAGGTATATGAAGAAAAAGTACGTTTCCTTATTAATATCAGTCATGAGCTGCGCACACCTTTAACGCTCATACACGCACCGCTTAGCCGGATACTGAAATCGCTTTCTGCCGAAGATACACAATATTTACCTATAAAAGCAATCTATCGCCAGTCACAGCGAATGAAAAACCTTATTAATATGGTACTCGATGTACGCAAAATGGAGGTTGGGGAAAGTAAATTGCAGATACAGCCGTATGCTCTCAATCAATGGATTGAACATGTATCCCAAGATTTCGTCAGCGAAGGTGAAGCTAAAAACGTCCGTATCCGCTATCAGCTTGACCCACAGGTCAATACTGTAAGTTTCGATAAAGATAAGTGTGAGATTATTCTAAGCAATCTGCTTATCAATGCCTTGAAACACAGTCCACAAGATGCAGAAATAACAATTACATCGGAGTTGCTTTCCGAGAAAAATAGCGTACGTATCTCCATCATTGACCGGGGAAACGGATTGAAACAAGTAAATACACAAAAACTCTTCACCCGTTTCTATCAAGGTACAGGAGAGCAAAGCGGCACAGGTATCGGATTATCTTATTCCAGGATTCTGGTAGAACTACACGGAGGCTCCATCGGTGCACGGGATAATCAGGAAGCTGGTGCAACATTCTTCTTTGAACTACCCTTGAGACAACAATCGGAAGAGATCGTCTGTCAGCCGAAGGCATATCTGAACGAATTGATGAACGATGATAGCAAAGAACAGTTACCGGAGGAAAATACGTTCGATACGAGTCCTTACAGTATTCTAGTGGTGGATGACAATCCGGATTTGACGGATTTTCTGAAAAAGTCACTGGGAGAATATTTCAAACGGGTAGTGATTGCTTCCGATGGTGTGGAAGCCCTTCAACTGACCAGAAATCATGCTCCGGATATTATCGTCAGTGACGTGATGATGCCGAGAATGAATGGATATGAACTTTGCAAAAATATAAAGGAAGATATTACGATCAGTCACATTCCTATCATTCTGCTGACAGCAAGAGATGATAAACAAAGTCAGTTGAGTGGCTACAAGAACGGGGCGGACGCTTATCTGACTAAGCCCTTTGAGATAGAAATGCTAATGGAAATCATTCGCAACCGATTGAAAAACCGCGAATCTATCAAGAAAAGATATTTGAATACAGGATTAGTCCCTGCGCCGGAAGAGAGCACTTTCAGCCAGGCAGATGAAACATTTCTGCTGAAACTGAATAAAATTATTCAGGAACATCTGGATAGCAGCAATCTGGACGTCACTTTTATCTGCAAGGAGATAGGTATGAGCCGGGCTTCCCTTTACAATAAGCTAAAAGCTCTGACCGATATGGGAGCCAATGATTACATTAATAAATTCCGGATGGAGAAAGCGATCACATTAATCACCAGTACGGACATGTCGTTCACGGAAATTGCCGAGAAGGTCGGCTTCACTACTTCACGCTATTTCAGTACGGCTTTCAAACAATATACAGGAGAAACGCCAACTCAATATAAGGAGAAGAGAAAACAGGAACGGAAAAAAGAGTAATGAGCAGCTACCCGAAAAAACAAATATTCTTTAGGCACGGAATTCTAAGACCTGAGCAAATAATCCGTGCCTAAAAATTTTAATATACTGCAAGTTTCATTACTTACTCAACCATTGACTTTTTTATAGTCTTCCAGAAACTTCTTCAATCCCGAATCCGTCAACGGATGATTCAATAAACCCTTGATAGCACTCAACGGACAAGTAGCAACGTCCGCTCCCACTTCCACACATTCGATAATATGTTTCGTATTGCGGATAGAAGCAGCGAGCACTTGTGTCTTGTAATCATAGGTACGATACATACGTACAATATCTCCCACAAGCCCTACTCCATCTTCACAAATATCGTCCAGACGACCGACAAAAGGCGAAACATAGGTAGCTCCGGCTTTAGCTGCCAGTAATGCCTGTCCTACTGAAAAGACTAATGTACAGTTAGTACGGATTCCCTTTTCCGTGAAATGTTTGATCGCTTTAATGCCATCGGCAATACAGGGGACTTTTACTACAATATGCGGATTGAGCGCGGCAAGTTCTTCACCTTCACGAATCATTCCTTCATAATCGGTTGCTATCACCTCGGCACTGACATCTCCGTTGACAATCTTGCATATCTTGATATAATGTTCACGCTGATTCTGCGTTCCTTTGATACCTTCTTTCGCCATCAGCGAAGGGTTGGTAGTCACTCCGTCAAGTACTCCGAGGTCATAAGCCTCCTGAATTTGCTCCAAATTAGCTGTGTCAATAAAAAATTTCATACTCTTAATTTTTAATGGTTAACGATCTAATAGTCAAAGATAATAATTTATTTCCATTCATCTCTGATTATGCAATCGTTATTGACGAATCAAGATATACATCCTGAATAGTATTCAATAATTCCACCCCTTCGTTCATTGGTTTCTGGAACGCTTTACGTCCGCTAATCAATCCCATACCTCCTGCACGTTTGTTGACTACAGCTGTAATGACGGCATCACGCAAATCGGAAGAACCGTGAGATTCTCCACCGGAGTTAATCAAACCAACGCGTCCCATATAGCCGTTGGCTACCTGGTAGCGGCAAAGGTCAATCGGATGTTCGGAAGCAAGTTCGGTATACATACGCTCGTCGATCTTTCCGAAACCGATAGCTTTGAAGCCACCATTATTAGTCGGAAGTTTCTGTTTCACAATATCAGCTTTGATAGTCACTCCCAAACGGTCGGCCTGTCCTGTCAGGTCGGCGGCAGCATGATAATCGACAGCACCTTTCTTGAAATCATTATTGCGCAGGTAACACCAAAGAATGGTTGCCATCCCCAGTTCGTGAGCATATTCAAAAGCTTCGGCTATCTCCACGAGCTGACGGCGACTCTGTTCCGAACCGAAATAGATAGTGGCGCCTACCGCTACTGCTCCCATATTCCAGGCTTCTTTAACGGTACCAAACAATACTTGGTCGAAACTGTTAGGATAAGAAAGTAATTCATTGTGATTCAACTTAACGATAAAAGGTATTTTATGGGCATATTTACGTGCTACGGATCCAAGAATCCCAAAGGTAGAAGCTACTCCATTACAGCCTCCTTCAATAGCCAGTTTTACGATATTTTCCGGATCGAAATAGATCGGATTGGGGGCAAACGATGCTCCGGCAGTATGTTCGATGTCCTGATCGACAGGAAGTATAGACACATAACCGGTATTTGCCAGGCGGCCATGTCCCAACAACGTTTGCAGACTGTTCAATACTCTGATGCTCCGGTCCGAATCAATCCAGATTTTATCTATTGTATCGGGAGACGGAACATGAATCAATGATTTATCAATGGTTTCGCAAGTGTGGTCCAGGTAATAACAGGCCTTATCTCTTAATAATTCTACTACTTTACTCATAACTTCTTTTTTTAATGTGTAACTTTTCTATTTTTTCTTTCCCTGATTGGCTACTGCTTCCATCAGTTTTTTGATCTCTTCCGGGTTTCCCAGGAAATAGTCATTAGCAACGTTCAGGTTTTCATCAAACTCAAATACGTAAGGCACAGCCGTAGGTAGATTCAGCTTGACAATATCTTCATCGGAGATGTTTTTTAGATGCTTGATGATGCCTCTCAAACTATTGCCATGAGCGACCACCAACAGCGTATGAGCTGTTTTCAGACTAGGAAATATATCACTTTCCCAATAAGGCATAATACGTTCAATGGTATCTTTCAACGATTCAGTACGAGGCAACTCCGCATCGGGTACTTCATGATAACGGTAATCAAAACGGGGATTTCTCAAATCACTTTCTGAAAGAGGATGGGGAGCTATATCATAGCTACGACGCCACACTAGCACTTGTTCTTCTCCATATTTCTCGGCAGTCTCGGCTTTATTCAATCCCTGCAATTCACCATAATGCTTTTCATTCAAGCGCCAGCTTTTCTCTACAGGTATCCAGTCCAGATTCATCTTATCGAGAACACAGTTCAAGGTTTTCACCGCACGCTTCAAATAGGAAGTATAAGCCTTATCAAAATTGAAACCATATTCTTTCAATGTCTCTCCGGCTTTTTCAGCTTCGGCAACTCCCTTTTCTGTCAGATCTACATCTGTCCAGCCCGTAAAACGATTTTCTTTATTCCATGCACTCTCTCCGTGACGAAGTAATACTATCTTTTTCATTTCTAAAATTCTCCTTTCTTCTTTTTATATATACAACAGATTGTTTCTTCACAAAGTTCACTAGAAAATAAATAGTTGTCAATACCCAGAAATAATGATTCTTTCTACAAAGAAGCGGGATGCAGTAATCAGGGATATAAAAAAATACCCTCCTCTAATTCTAAGCTTGCATTATGGATGATGATTCATCAAAGCAAGGTTATCATTAGAGAAGAGTAAGTCTGTAAAAGTAAAAAGAGAGAGTTTATATATACAAGAAAATCTGTTCTACTTTTCTATTTTTTTCTATTCTTCGTTTTCCTCAAAGCTATTTATCAGAAGACCGCGTATCAGCATCTTTTCCATAATATCCTTCTTTTATTTTCTGAACGTTGCGCAGCAATACTGCATAATGCCGGTAATTGAGATCTCCCTCCTTAGAAGCAGCAAGTTGCTCTTTTACTGACTCTTCAATCTTATCTAAATGCTGTTCTACAAAAAGCTGAATATCAGAACGGCTGATTGCCAGATTTGCATTGGCACCATCTTTGCTACTAGGTTTAATCATTCCTTCGACAAACCCCAGATAAGTCCGGTGCAACTGACGGCGGAAATTATTCTCCAGTTCATTGGGATCATTCAACGGTTTCCATATTGCAGTAAATACATCGTTCAAATAATCATCGAGTGCATACGATTCCGAAGAACACAATGAGGTTGAGTAAATATTATACAACATTCCCGGTGCAAGTAGCAAAGCTACAACAGAGCTTTGGCGGTCACGAATCTCATCCACCGGTTTGACTCCGGTACGACTCACCACTTCATCAGGGTAGAGCCAGAGTGGAGCTACAAACAAATTGCGTCCCAACCATTCAACAGCTTCTTTCTGCAAACTGCGTGGCAGATAATCATGCACTTTGAGATCCGGCAAATTATTGGTATAGCGTCCTCCTATGTTCTTCTGCACTTGCAGGGTATACTTCAGATGTTGGGCACGAACCGAATTATAAATGGTGGTTAAGTCAGTGTACTCTCCGTCAGGCTGTGCTGTCCAGGTCAGTATGTTTTCCATCACTCTTTTCAGGTTCTTTATACCGTATTCATTGGCTTTCATATTATTGTCGCCCAAGTCCTCACTCTGGCTACGGGGATCAAATCCCTTTCCTTCATCACCAACAAACCACAAGCGATGATCTCCCCGCAGTTTTTTGGTTACTTCGGCACGTAATACGTCTTTTTCTTTATAAGGATCCTTAAATTCCGGACGATAGCGATATCCCCATTGGATAGCCCATTTGTCATAAACACCGATACGAGGGAACAATCCTTTTTCGGAAATCCGATCTTCCGGTTGGGCTACATAATTAAACCGCGCATAATCCATGATCGATACCGTATGACCATTGGCTTCTACCCAAGCTTTATCACGCAGTTTCTCTACCGGAGTAGCCGAACTGGCTGCCATATTGTGCCGTAAGCCGATACTATGCCCCACTTCATGTGAAGAGACAAACTGAATCAGACTGCCCATTAATTTGTCGTCAAAAGTCATCGTGCGTGCGCGCTTATCCAGTGGCCCGCACTGCACCATATACCACTTTTTGAGTAAGTTCATTACGTTGTGATACCAACAAATATGACTTTCCATAATTTCTCCACTACGCGGATCGACAATACGCGGACCGTAAGCATTCTCCGTTTCGGAGGGTAGATAACGTATCACACTATAACGCGCATCGTCCAAACTCATATTGGGATCGTTCGGCCATTCTTTAGCTATTATAGCGTTCTTGAATCCGGCAGCTTCAAATGCTGTATTCCAGTCTTCGACACCTGCTTTAAGATAAGGTATCCACTTCTTCGGTGTTGCCGGATCAATGTAGTAGATAATGGGATTTTTCGGTTCGGAGAGTTGTCCCCGACGGTAACGTTCCGGATCTTTCGGTTCCAACCGATAGCGCTGGATGATGGCTCCACGATCGGTAGTCTGCTGGTCGTCCGAAAATTCGGTCAACGAGTTTTGGAAAAATCCCACCCGGTCATCGGCAAACCGTGGCTGCATCGGTTCTTTGGGTAACATCACGATGCTTGTATTCAGTTTCACAGTCACCGAACCAGTCTGTGCAGCCGGTAGTCTACCAGCACTAATACTATAAGTACGCAAAGTCACTGCCTCCACGTTGATAGGATAGGTTTTTATCGTATCCATAAATGTGCGGTCCTGGGCTAAAGTACCGATGCCAAGAATGGAACGGTCGCTTGAGGTAAAGCCACACAATTTATTATCACCTAAAAAGAGTTTTGATACATCAATGAGCTGTGCCTGAATCTCCGTATTTCTACCGATTACATCAAACTTATAGATTACAGGATCTACAGTCGATTGTTTCAATGCCTCGGCAATGTTATCACCCGGACGGGCAAACTGTGATTGCACATATTCGCGTAAAAAGAGAGTCTTATCATCATGCTGTTCCCAATAAACAACACTCCGGTTCACCTCTTCTCCGCTAAGCATTTTGAAACCCTGTGGCACTGCTTTAAACCGGGTCACAGCCAACAACAACCGTCCTAAAAGAGTATCCGGCACTTCAAAATACCAGTTATCTTTGATGTGGCGTACCGTAAACATACCCTCACATTCACTTCCTCCATCTTTCAACAGTTTTTCATAAGCCGTTACTTTCTTAACAGTGTCTTTCTTGACCGTATCTTCCTGTGCTACCAGTTTCTTCTTTCCACTTTCCAGAAGAGATATACCACTGGCACGAGCTCCCACACCTTGCAAGGACAGGAACGCCAACACAGCCATCATCAAAATCTTTCGCATAGTTTTCTCTTTATTTTTTTCATTCGTTAGTGTTCATTGTCAGGTTCGGATTTTTTTCACGGGCAGCCAACGGGAATGGAATGATATACAACCGTGAATCCGGCTTCAACGTATATGTCTTTTTCTCGACATCCGTAGATACCAGCGGGAAAGTACGGGTGATTGTCTTTGCGTAATCAGCTTCCGTATTGTATCGTTTCAAATCCCAGAAGCGACTAAATCCGGAGATTAACTCCTTACGGCGCTCATCAATGACTGCCTGCACCATCGCACGTTCGGTAGCAGGTTCCGGCAATACAGCTTCGGCTCTCTTGATTCGTTTTTCACGCAACTGATTCAATGTTTGGACAGCTCCCGGTATATCTTTCAGCCGTGCTTTCGCTTCTGCCAGAATCAGGTAAACTTCGGCAGTACGCATTCCCACAGACATAGGCTGAAACTTAGAATAAGTAATCGAAGTATTCCACAAAGCAGCTCCTGAACCTTCGTCAAAGTAGTATATACTGTTGTCACTCGTTTTAAAGAATGGGTTCAAACGTTCATCATTCTGCCCGAAAAGTTGTACCATCTCCGGGCTAAGCATACCATAACAAAAGGCCAAAACTTCAGTAGGACCACCCATATAAGCATAGTTCAGCACTTCCGGGTTACCGCCTTTGGCATAAGTAGTAACCTTAGTCGGACCTCCTTTAGCTCCCAAATCAATATAATCAATCAGGGTATTATTCAACTTCAATGATTCTTCGGCAGCTTCTTTCGCTTTTTTCCAATCTCGATGGAACAGATAAACACGGGCAGCCAACGCATATCCAAAAGCTTTTGACGGATGATATACATTCACCGGCTCTTCCTGTAAATAAGGAAGCGCTTCTTCTATATCCTTAATAATAAAATCGTATACTTGAGCAACCGTAGATTTGGTTGGAGTAGCCTCCAAATCATATTTATCAATGATAGCAACTCCACCGTCAGTGGCTGCAGTTTCCGGATTATATGCTTTCGCAAATGTATTTATCAGAATAAAGTGATCCCAGGCACGCATGATCTTTGCTTCCGCTTTTGCCAATTCCTTAACATCTTTATCACCCAGACTAGCATCAACCAATGAAATTACGATATTTGACCGTAGGATATATGTATAACAATTTTCATATAAATTGTTATCACTTAGCTCTTTCCGGTTAGCTGCCTCATTAAAAGTCATGTTAATACCATCCCATGAAATAAATTCATTACCTATGATATTCGATTCTTTCGACCAGACATTATCGCTCAACAAGGCAAAAGCTGCCGGATGGTAGGCCCGGTTGGGCAGGGCTATCAATTCATAATAAGTATCAGTAGAATCCACCGTTTTCTTGCCTGTAGGAGTAATATCCACATAGTTTTCACAGGCTGCAAAACCCAATATGAGAATAACTGGCAATATATAAAGTAATTTACGCATATCTTATATCTTTTAAATGGTTAGAAACTTGTTGATAATCCGATGGAGTAAGTCTTGGGAGAAGCGATGCCACGTGTACCGTCATTCATTCCATAGCTTTCCGGATCAATATCACTTCCTGCCTTACACCAGGTAAACAGATTATTTACCTGCACTTTCACTTTCAGAGAAGAGAGGCGGAGGTGTTGGCAAACCGTAAACGGTAAGTTATACCCTACACTCAAGCTACGCAATTTTACATAACCTGCATCTTTCACATTGATGTCACCGTATTGCCACCAATCTTGGAAAGTGCTGGCATAAGTTTTCACCTGTGCCGGTATATCGAGGTACATACGTACCTGTGCATTCGAATCATCCGCAGTCCAACGGTTGGCAATTCCTTTCAAGGTTTGAGTACCTAACTGGTCATCCATTTTTAATACACTGTTACGCAGCTTATTACCACCAGCATACACAAAGAATGCATTCAAATCAAAATTCTTATAGTTGAATCTTAACCCCACTGACCCGCTGAATTTCGGAGTCAGCGAACCAAGGTTCACCAAGTCATCAGTACCTTTGAGCGAAGAACCAGAAGTGATACTGGCTACCGTGCCGTCTTCATTAAATTTCACCAGATCATTTCCATCTTTATCCACTGCTACCGGATATCCATTCTCGATACGATGTATACGGTAAGCCCATAACGTATTATAACTAGTACCTTCCATAAAATAGTTCAGCGGACTCTTTATAAAGAGGCTCGCATTGTCGGATTCACTATGATCCACCTTCAACATTTTGTTCTTATTATGGTCAAAGTTAAAATCTACAGCGAAGTTCCAGTCTTTCTTACGTATGATATTGGCTGAAAGGGAAAGCTCTACACCACGATTACGCATCTCACCATTATTTACTACACGTGAGCCAGCTCCTAAAGTCGGATCCATATATCGGCGTACCAACAAATCAGATGAGTGACGATTATAATACTCCAGAGTACCACTTATCAGATTCTTGAAAAGACGGAAATCTAATCCTATATTGTAAGTAGCCGTTTTCTCCCAGCGAAGCTTCGGATTCGGCAGATCATCATCCTCGTAAGTCAGATAAGTCGTTTTGATGGGATTGCTCTGTGTTTTTTTCTTTACAACAAAATAGGTAGTCGAAGCTTGATCTACATTACCGTTAATACCGTACGTCATACGTAGTTTAAGGTAATCCAGCCAGGAAATCTCTTTCATGAATGATTCTTCCGACAGAATCCAAGACGCACCGACTGACCACAAAGGATGGCGCTGATTACGTATATCGAGCCCGAACAAATCGGCTTGATCCCAACGAATACTTCCGGAAAGATTATAACGTGACAGATAAGAGTATCCTGCATTTGCATAAAAAGACGCATAACGATGGCGTGACTCGTGCAAAGTAGCAGACAGCCCCGATAAAGTAATCGTTCTGTCAGAAAGAGCACTTGTTCCTACACCGTCACGATAGGTCTGCCAGTTCATAAAATCAGAAGTTAATGTCTGCGGATCGTAGCCATACAACAATTGGCGGGCAGGTGTCGGAATCTTGTTTTCACGAAATTCCAGACCGGCAATGGCAGTTACTGCATGGTCTTTCCAAGTTTTGTCAAAGTCAATCTGGTTTCGTACCGTGTAACGCTTACTTTCTACTTCTGTCTGATTAAAACGTCCCCCTTGCGGCAATTGTGCTTTTCCATTTGTATCAACCATACTGTTATATAGCATACGCATTACATAAGTATTTTCCGACTCAAATAGTTCACTCTTACCTTTATTCCATTCATACTGATACATGAAGTTGTATTTGAACATTTTCAGGAAACGAGCCTGTAAACTTACAAACGGACGAATACTAACATCATGTGACTTTGTTATGCTTTCCTCCAATGCATCAAGTACATTGAAACCAAACGTTCTATAAGGTGAGACACCTTCAGCTTTTCTTACAACACTCCCATTATAGGAAGGAGATGTATCCACATTCACGTAAGGAGAAGTATAATGGTTACCGTCGGCATCCAATATCCGTTCATATCGCTGTTGCAGGGTGTAGCTAGTATAACCGCTATTCGGGGTATAACTACGTCCCATACGTACATCCACTCCGGCATTCAGGTTCAGCCAGTTTGTAACCGCATAATTCGATTTATAGTATAAAGAAATTTTATTACTTTTACCACTGATAACGCGCTGACTATCCTTTTCATAATTGAAAGAAAGGAGATGGTTGCTATTTCCGGCTTTCTGTGATACGGTTACATTATAGCGCTGGGTTATAGCCGTACGCCAAGCGTTATCACGATATTCTTTATAATAATCATTATTGCGCCATTGCCTCAACGTAGCATTTACTTCACCACTGGTAATATCCCCATTGGCCTGATCCAGATAAAGCTGAAACAAGGGATTGTAATAATTATACTCAAAAGAAGATAAAAAATTCGCCGCACTTCCTTTTTCCGCTACATTGGCATCAAAAACAGCTGTCTGATAATCAATAATATCACTTGTTGAAGCTAAATTCAAACTCTTGAAATTTGGTTTGGTAGTGATAAACCAGTCTGCATTAATGCTCACGTGCGCACCTTCTTTTTTAGCCCGCATCGTGGCTACCACAATAACGCCATTGGCTGCCAAAGCACCATAAATACTGGCAGCGGCAGCATCTTTCAGCACAGTGATACTCTCTACATTATACGGATTTATTTCGCTCAATCTCAAATTGGTTGGCATATCGTCCACAACAATCAGTGGTTCTGTTCCCACATCACGCGAGAATGTACCTACCCCACGAAGAATAGGACTCATATCACCCGTATTCGAATTGATATTCATACGCAAACCAGCTACTTGCCCTTCCAGAGATGAGGCCAGATCACTGTGCATCTGTCTGTTCAGTTGCTCGGAATCAACGAAACCGAAAGCGGCAGTAGAACGTTCACGGCTAATACGCTGATAACCCGTCACAACAACATCACCCAACTGTTGCTTGTCCTCATGCATTATCACCCTGACGTTGTTACGATCTTTAACAGAAACCATTTCCGACTGCATACCAACGAAAGACACTTCCAATGTATGTACATCGACCGGAACTCTACAAGTAAAGTTTCCCTCTGCGTCCGTAATAGCACCAAAGGGACTGTTAAGCACCTTTACATTTGCTCCCGGCAAGGGATCACCACTTTCATCCACTACCTGTCCCCCAACATTTCTGAACTTACCTGAAGCAGCTGTCGAGGTAGCTTTCACTTTACGGACAGTGATGAAATTTTGTTTCACATCATACTCAAAAGGCTTTCCTTCCAGAATCTTCTGAAGTGCTGCAAAAGGAGCCATCTGATATATACTCACAGTTACACGATAGGGTGCAACGTCTTCACTGGGAAAATTCACCTTATAACCAGATACATTGCTGAACTGTTTCAAGGCCGAACCGAGCGGTTCGTTTTTCATCTCTAAAGAAATCTGCCTGTTTTCTGCATTCTGCGCCCATCCTTGCAAGGCTGTTGCTGTAAACACCAGCAATAGAAAGGCAGTTCTCATCCACACAAGCTTTTTTTTAGTTCTTTTTTCTAATAATGTAATTTGTTGCTTTTTCATAAGAGTTGTATTTGTATAGTTAAATCTGCTTGATTGTAATGGTCCCGCCCTGATAGTCCACCTGCACTTTCTCCAACTTATTCAGCAGTTCCAATGCTTCATCCAAATGGGTATTTTTATTAGCCCAGAAGTTCAACCTGATATGGTACAGTTCGCACCGCTCAAAATCGATATTCACATTATACCATCTTCCCAAAGCACCCATGATTTCTTCCAACGGCACATCCTCAAAGTAGAACATTCCCTCTGTCCAGGCTGTATATGTAGCGATATTCACTTCTGATACTTTTTCCTCTCCGGTTTCCGTATAGGTCAAATCCTGTCCCGGACGTAATGTTACCGACTTATTGTTAACTGTGTTTGTGACCTGCACCTTACCATTCACCAAAGTTACATGACGATCTTCAACACTATAGGAACGCACGTTGAATTTAGTTCCCAGCACCATGGTATTCATGCCATTAGCACATACAATAAACGGATGTTCGGCATCTTTTGCCACTTCAAAGCAAGCCTCCCCTTCTAGTTCCACACGTCGTTCTTTTCCATTAAATGCCACAGGGTAGCGCAAACGACTTTCAGCATTGAGCCATACCTTAGTCCCATCAGCCAGTACCAGCAGAAAATCTTTTCCACGTGGTGTAGTCAAAGTCTGACAGCATACAGTGTCTGCCGAGACAGTTTTCCAGTCTTTCACATCCATCACACTGTCTGTCAATAACTGCTGTTCACTACGACCATCCATTTGTAGGACCACATGTTCATCATTGTTGTTCGCAGCAAAAAAACGTATCGGCTGTTCTACAGGTAAAGAAGTGGAAGGAAGCAAAGAAGGAATCAGAAAAGCCAGTATCAAGACAGCTGCAGCAGAAGAAGCAATTGCCAAGATACGCATTTTCTTTCTGTACTTGCGTTTCCGTTGCAGATTCTCACGTATCACAGCTTCCTTACAAGCCATTAATTCCAAGAAAAGTTCTTTATTTTCAGGTATACCTATCCACTGAAGAAATTCATCAGTTTCTCTTAATTGTGGATGTTGTATGGCACGAAGTGCATAATCTAATTTTTTATCTGAATGGTCTATCATAGTGTCAATAGTTTCATTAAACACGTAAAGGTTACTGAAACTGATGACACCCCGATAGGATTTTTTTTAAAAAAAGATGGTTAATTGTTTTCGGAGTATCTTTAAAGCTCTGGCAATGTGCGTTCTAACGGTATTATCACTAATACGTAACTTTTCACTGATTTCCGCACATTTCTTTTCATTTAAGAAGAATTCTTCCACTACGGTTCGCATTTGTGGAGCCATCTGGCGAATACTCTCCTGCATCCGGTTTATCTTGTCTTCATACTCACGGTATTCTTTCACAGTCCAGCCACTGTAAAGTTCTTCCAGATATCTTTCCGCATTTTTATGCACCACGTTCTGATGACGTATTTGGTCAATACAACGATTTCGCACCATGACGAAAAATAACGGCAGCAGATCCTCTTCCGTTGTCAACCGTTCGTTGCTCTCAAGCACCGAACAAAAGACATCGTTCACCACATCTTTTGCGCTTTCCTCATCATTCAGCAGATTATATGCATGAATATAGAGTTTTTGCCAATGTTCCCTGTATATAACAGTTATAGCATTTTGACTATCATTCATGTATTTCTAGTTACTTTTTGCGTTTCATAGAGCGCAAAGATAACCAATTGGAGCAAAAAACATTCTATTTATTAAAAAAGATTATAATTCATATAAATACATTTGTTGTTATAGACATATTCTATTCCCATCGTCTGACTCTTTATATTTTGACACTATGTTTCTCTCCAGAAAGATACGATTCACAACTATATCCGGCCGTTTCCATTCATCTGGACGTTGATTTAATCTTCGCTTTATCTTTACGCGTACAGAATGCTTCGATTACTTTTTTTACACGAAGATAATTTATTGATACTCTGCTCATATATGCCCATTTTCTTTGTAATACATACTTTCCTTGTGATACAATCATACTATCTTTTACTTTTTTAAGGTGGAATTCAACAAAAATGATTATTTTTACGAGCAAATTATTGTCTAACTACCTGATAATACAGACATACCTTGAAAATAAACGAACAAAACGAAAGCGAATTCCTACAAAAGCTTATGAACAAAGCGAATATAGGATGGTGGGAAGCTGACTTGAAAGCAGAGACTTACAAGTGTTCGGAACTTATCTCCCAACTACTCGGAATAGGAGAAGACGGGCTCATCAGTTTCGAAGATTTCAACAAGCGTATTCTAAAAGAAGATCAGGGATACGCAACTTTTCCGTCTTTTGACAAAGTACAACAGACTGTAGAAGAAATATACTTGTTTGATACTCCCAAAGGTCATGTATGGATTCGTAGCAAGGCATGCTTCCAGGAAACAGACGAAAATGGTAACACCAAAGTATATGGAATTGCCGAAACCCAAGAGGGAATTCATATAGCATCTGCACACCAGGCTCTACAAAATAGCGAGCGGATCCTTCATAATATATATAAGAATCTTCCGGTAGGCATCGAATTATATGATAAGGACGGTCAAATGGTCGACCTGAATAAAAAAGATATGGAAATGTTCCGTATTTCCAATAAAGAAGATATTTTGGGAGTCAACATTTTCGAGAATCCTATATTGCCGGAAGAGATAAAACAGAAAATAAAAGACAATGAGAACGCAGATTTTACATTCCGGTACGACTTTTCCAAAATCAACAAATATTATCAGCCTAACAGTACAACCGGTTTCATTGACTTAACAACCAAAGTCACCACTCTATACGATCACAATCACGAACCTATCAACTACCTCTTAATTAATGTAGACAAGACCGAAGATACAATTGCTTATAATAAGATTCAGGAATTCGAGAGTTTTTTCGACCTGGTAGGAGATTATGCCAAAGTAGGTTACGCGCACTTCGATGCTTTGAGTCGGGATGGGTATGCTTTGAGAAGCTGGTACAGGAATGTAGGTGAAGAAGAGGGTACCCCATTGCCGGAAATCATCGGCATTCATTCCCATTTCCATCCAGAAGATCGGGCTGTGATGATCGACTTCCTGGATAAAGTGATAAAAGGAGAAAGTTCCAAGCTATCCCGCGATGTCCGGATTCGCAGAGCAGATGGAAATTACACTTGGACACGGGTTAACGTATTAGTAAGGAATTACCAGCCCCAGGACAATATCATCGAAATGCTGTGTATCAACTTTGATATTACCGAACTGAAAGAGACAGAGCGGATGCTGATTGGCGCCAAAGAGAAAGCTGAAGAAGCCGACCGGCTAAAATCTGCTTTTCTTGCGAATATGAGTCATGAGATACGTACCCCGCTCAATGCGATAGTAGGCTTTTCCAGTTTGCTTGAGGAAGCGGAGGATGCAGAAGAAAAACATCTGTATGCAACGATTATTGAAGAAAACAACAAGCTCTTGTTACAACTGATCTCGGATATTCTTGACTTGTCAAAGATTGAGGCAGGGACTTTCGACATTATCCCGGAACAAGTGGATGCACAACAACTTTGCAACGAACTGCTACAATCTATGCAGGTAAGGGCTACAGAGCAAGTAGAGATTCTCTTAGCACCGGAACTGCCCGAGCTTACTTTTACCAGCGACAAAAACAGGTTGTATCAGGTATTGCTGAATTTTGTAACGAATGCTCTGAAATTTACTTCCGAGGGCAGTATTGTTATTGATTACCGAATCAACGGAAATGAAGTCAGATTCTCGGTTCAAGATACGGGAATGGGCATCGAACCGGAAAAGCAGGAAGCTATCTTTACCCGATTCGTGAAATTGAATAATTTTATTGCCGGCACAGGGCTGGGACTCCCTATCTGCCAAAGTATCGTCACACAGTTAGGCGGCAAAATCGGAGTGGAATCAGAACCGGGGAAAGGTTCTTGTTTCTGGTTTACGCATCCGATTAACTAAAATCTAAATTCAAAATAAATATCAGAAAACAATGTTTACCGGTTTCTCTTTAAGAAAATACGATCTGTTATAGTGTTGGGAAGTTCCGATTCATAATGTGTCACCATAATCATCGTCTTATCTTTGCGTCGGCAGAAAGCCTCAATCACTTTCTTTACCCGTCGACGATTATAAGTATCCAAGCCATGAAGCGGTTCATCCAGAATCAGCAGTTCCGGGTCTTTGACGAAAGCTCTTGCCAACAAGGACAAACGTTGTTCTCCACTGGATAGTTGCAGGAATGGTTTATCTTTCAAATCTGCAATGCCAAATATATCCATCCACCACTCACAGATAGCCATCTGTTCCGGTTGAGGACGTTTATACAGACCGATACTGTCATGCAAACCACTGGCTACAATCTCAATAGCGGGCAGATTTTTAAGATAAGCACGGTGCATCTCCGGACTTACGTAACCAATATGTTTCTTGATTTCCCAAATACTTTCTCCCGTCCCTCTTTTCCGTCCGAAGAGACTGATGTCACAGGCATACGATTGCGGATTGTCTGCACAGACAAGGCTCAACAGAGTCGATTTCCCAGCACCGTTCTCACCACTCAACGCCCACTTCTCACCACGACGGACTGTCCAGTCCAGTTCTTTCAGAATAGTTCGGTCGCCATAACGGATACTGACCTTATTAAGTTTTACTACTTCCTCCGAATCGTAATTGTTGCCATCAGATGGCAAATCTATAATCCGTTGCTGCAAATCATCCAAAGCGGTAACCACATCTCTACTGCGGAAAGCTTCCAGATAGGCTTCACGTTCCATTTTAGGAAAGACCTCCATTTTGTCCACAGGAATGACATGAGTGATGAATGAAGGTATATCATCGAGCATGGAAAGTACCAGAATGATCTGTACGGACGACATTTTTGTCAGACGTTCGAGCAAAGAAAACAACAGTTCACGCGTAGGAGCATCCAGTCCGATAAACGGATTATCCATAATCAACACGCGGGGAGCAGTCAACAGGGTTTTGGTTAGCTGGAATTTACGTAATTCACCGCTGGAAAGGAGAATAATTTTCTTGTCGAGCAACGGTTCGATACGGAAGAGTTCAAACAGTTCGCGTTGTAGTTGCTCGTCCTTGATTTCTCCCAACATCTCACGAACATCAGGAGCTTCATCCTGATCGTGAGCATTCCAACGCTGCTGGTAGTAGTAATTGGCATCGGCAGCTCCATAGGTATCACGGAAAGCAATGTATTTCACATTATCATAAAGAGTCTGGGTGGCAGAGGGGGAAAAATCATATTGTACGGTTCCTTCACGCAATGGATATTTTCCGATCAGGGTATCTACAAAAAGACTTTTACCGCCACCATTGGGACCTACAATAGCTATGTGTTCATTCGCTCCGATAGTTGCCGTGATGGGTTTGGCTAAACGCACAAGCGGGTTGCGTGCTACGCCCCCCGCCATGCAGAATGTATTTTGGTTCATATTCTTTTATTCTGTTTTATTATTGCCCGCAAAGGTAACAATTTTATCATAAAAGACGCCAAATTGCAAACATATTCTTATTCGTTCCGTAGAAGGAATATCTTTATTTACTTACTAAACCCATAAGGTGGACATTCAAAATTGGTAATATCCAATTTGTATTCCATCATATCTTTCAACTCGTGTATGGGACGTTCCAATTCGTAAGGTATCGATTGTCTGCTGAATTGCTGGAAGTAAAGCAAACAAGCATCCCGCCACCAGACAGCATCCCGTGCCTGAATCTTCAGGCGGTGTTGCACATCACGAAAACGTTCGGAATCAATATACGGTTCCATCCTGTCCCACACTTTTTGAAAGTTTCTCACTTCGTTTACACCACGATCATACGTGTAGCACAGTTCTGCCCAAAGTGTACGTCCGCTCTTCATCTGATGATTCCAAGGGACATGGTGAAACCAAAGGAGCAGATTCTCCGGACAAGTATTCACATTGTCCAGTTGCTCGCATAATGGAGAATGGTATTGTCCGGTAGCATTACTTCCTGTACTGCTGCGGTCGAAACCTATTCCCATGTTGTCGGCACGGTGGTAATAAGGAGGCAGCCAATCCGGGCGGGCATCGGGAATATCACACCAGGGTTCCGGTCCGTAATGATGTCCCCATGCAAAGATATGATGCAAGCCGAGAGGCATCATGTAGTCTACTACTGCTTCTCTCGATTTCTGAAGCACTTGGAAGTTGAGAAGGGAGAGTTCAGCGTCGATCTGCTCTTTTTGAATGACTTCTCCTGCCGGAGTATCGGTTTGCGCACCGGTAACGGGAAGAAAAGTTTGTTTCAACCATTCTTCTCCTATCTGTTCGGAAGAGAGCGAATGTTTCCATGCCAATCGTCCGAAAGCATACCAGTTGGCTTGAGCAAAAGGATGTCCACACCAATTAGTATCATCACCGATGTTTGCCACTCCGGAAATAGCCGTGAGCGGATGAAAGAATAAAGAACCATCTGTCACACGGGCAACGGTAGAGCCTTTACCTTGCAGATAAGTATCACTGTCTAAACACTCCTTCCACATAGGAGCAAGGAATGCAAGATGATTGGAAAAACCAAGATACTCTTGTGTGATTTGAAATTCGGGCATAACTGCCGTCTTTTTCATGGCTCCGAACAGCGGGCTGAATGGTTCACGGGGTTGGAAATCTATCGGACCGTTCTTGATCTGCACAATAACATTATCCCGAAACTTATCATCCAAAGGTTCAAATTCAAGATAGGCTTGTTTGGCACGGTCGCTGTCGGTAGGAGAATAAACGAAAGCGCGCCACATCACAATGCCATGATAGGACCTCAACACATCGGCAAGCATATTGGCTCCTTCGGCATGAGTCCGTCCGTAATCACACGGACCGGGCTGCCCTTCGGAATTCGCTTTCACCAGAAAACCTCCGAAATCGGGAATCAGAGAATAAATCTCTTTGGCTTTCTGCTTCCACCAGTTTATCACTTCTTTATTCAACGGATCGGAAGTGGATAAACCGCCTAAAGCTGCGGGAGAAGAGAAATTGATAGAAAGATATATTTTCAAGCCATAAGGGCGGAAAACGTCGGCCAAGACTTTGACTTTCTGCAAATAATCATTAGATAGTATCTTAGGACTTGCATTGACATTGTTTATTACAGTGGCATTAATGCCGATAGAAGCATTGGCACGAGCGTAGGCTTCATAACGGGGAGAGACAACAGACGGAAGTTCGTCCCATTTCCAAAGTGAATGTCCGGCATATCCGCGTTCGATTGTACCATCCAAGTTATCCCAATGATTCAGGATACGAATTCGATAATCAGGTCGTTCGGAGATATTGAGGGATTGCAAAGCTGATTCCGGTAGTTGTCCGGTAGCTTGCAGACGGAGTAAATGATACGTTCCATAAAGTACTCCTTGTTCACCGGAAGAAGCTATCGTTATTTGACTGCCACCTTTGGAGGTCTGAATCGTATATCCCTCATTTCCAAGTGCACGAAGTTCTTTATTGTTCCGGACCTCCAAAGTAACCGGGATTCCTCCCTGCCAGAAGTTCTGTAATTCGGAAACCGCAATACGTAATGTAGGTGATTGTTTCTTGCTGGTAATTTCCGCTTTCGCTCCCGATGCATAACGAAGCCACAAGGCACTTCCATCTTCTGCCCAAATAGAAGAAAAGCAAAAAAGGATAGTGAATATCAATGCAAATATATTTCTAGGCATATTTTTCAGATAGAAGCGGTTGTTTTAATGTATTCTATTATTCATCTTTTCCCTCGATAGTAATGATTCGCCCGTCTGCATCATACTGAAGTTCACAGACTTTTAGGCTACGGAGCCAAGTCTTTCCCTCTGATGGTACACAATCGTGATGAAACAGATACCACTTACCTTTAAACTCTACAATAGCATGGTGAGTAGTCCATCCTACCACCGGAGTCAGAATGACTCCCTGATAAGTAAACGGACCATAAGGGTTATCACCTGTTGCATAGCAGAGCAAATGAGTGTCTCCCGTAGAATAGGAAAAATAGTATTTACCATTATATTTATGCATCCACGAAGCTTCGAAGAAACGGCGTTCCGTATCCCCTGCTGTCAATGGCTTACCGTCTTCATCCAGAATTACCACTGCACGGGGTTCTTCGGCAAACTCCATCATGTCTTCACTCAAACGAGCAACACGCGACGGGATTGCCTCCTCCTCTCCTTCCGGCAAAATGGCAGATTCCAAGGCTTTATTATTACGGTAACGTTGAAGTTGTCCACCCCACAATCCACCGAAATATATATAATAGTTACCATCTCCGTCATCCCATACAGCCGGATCGATGCTGTAACTTCCTTTCATCGGATTAGCTTCCGGTATAAAAGGACCATAAGGTTTATCACTCACAGCTACCCCGATACGAAATATATCATTCTGATCTTTCAATGGAAAATACATATAGTACTTACCATCTTTACAAACCACATCACAATCCCATAGTTGACGGCCCGCCCAAGGAATATCCTCTGTGGAAAGCACCACTCCATGATCTTTTATTTCACCGTTCATCACATCATCCATAGAATACACGTGATAATCTTTCATATTGAAATGATCGCCATTATCATTTTCAGCAATACCACTTTCCCAATCGTGCGAGGGATAAATATACAGTTTGCCATCAAATACATGTACGGCAGGGTCAGCCATATAATCACCGGGAACTAAATATCTTTTTTCTGTTTTCATGCTTTTTCGGTTTTTCTGTTAGAAACTTATTTTGTTTTTTCAGCCTCTTTGATAATCAGGTCGACTACCGGCTTCGGCTGATAATTGCGATCAAAAAGTAACGGATAATCCGTGCGGCCTCTCATCGGCCAGTCATTACGCCAAGAGTTCTGATCGGCTACTCCCCAAAGAGTAACCCTGGTGATGAGGTTATGATGTTTCAGGAACAGACGGAAAAAGTCATTCATTCTTTCAGTCCATGCTTTCGATACCTCTTCCGGTAATCCATCCGGATAAGGATTCATCTCTTTCTTATATTCAAAAGAAGCGGAAACTTCTGCACCTACATTGGGATTCGGTGATGGTATCACCGTCAAATCCAGTTCTGTTATCATTATCTTCACTCCTGTTCCGGCAAAAGCCAGCATACTCTTCTCAAATTCACTGATTTTCGGATAGTCCATACCGATATGACCTTGCATACCTACGGCATCAATACGGATTCCACGTCTTTTCAAATCGTTCACCATCTTCACGACAGCTTCTCTTCTGCCCGGTTGGGCCATTGAGTAGTCATTGTAGTAAAGTTCGGCATCCGGATCAGCCTCGTGTGCATACTGGAAAGCCAATGGAATATATTCTTCCCCCAGAATCTCATAAAACTTTGTCTTGCGATATGCTCCATTATCTTCAATCGCTTCATTTACTACATCCCAGCCTTTGATACGGCCTTTATAGCGTTTCACGATGGTAGTGATATGGTCTTTCATCCGTTTCTTCAGGACTTCCGGAGAAACATTATTCCCGTCCTTATCTACGCAAAACCAAGGAGCCAATTGTGAATGCCAAATCAGGCAGTGACCAATGATAGCCATTTGATTGCTCTCACCAAAACTGACAAATTCATCTGCCTGCGCAAAATTATACTTATTTTCTTTCGGATGAATGACAGAAGACTTCATGCAGTTTTCCGCCACGATGGAATTAAAATTCTTCTTTACAATTTCAACAGCTGCGACATCCTTACCGGAACTTTGATGTGTGTTCACTGACACGCCAATCAAAAACTTGTTTTTCAAAGCCTTTTTCAGCGAATTTCCATCTTTCGCAAAAACTTCTCCATAAGAAAAAGAAAACATCACTGTCAATAATAACAGAATTATTCGTTTGAGTTTCATACGTTATATTTTTGAGTAATAAACATTCTACTATCTTATCTATTCGCCTTTTTTACAGCGCGATTCTATCTCCTCATTTATATTGTCAATCACATTATCTTCCAATTCATATTTAGAAATAATGAACATAGCGACCAAAAGCAACAACGCCGGAATAACGGCTACGAGCCACAGTATTCCCTGTTCGGCAAAAGGTGATTGTGACACTTCATTTGTCTGGTCGAATCCGACAAAAGCCATAACAAGTCCCGGTACAACTCCTCCAAGAGCCATTCCCGCTTTATAGAAAATACCAGTCAAAGCATTGACTATACCCGAAATACGTTTACCATGAGTATATTCGCCATACGAAATTACTTCGGGAACCAAAGCCCACATATACCCTGTCGCAATAATGACTCCCGTCGATTTTATGAACTGCGCCACAAAGACCAACCATATCTGCGTTTTGAGTACCGGAACCACAGAAATAATATACAGCAATGCCATACCCAATATAGCGACTGAAAGGAATACATAAAACATTTGCTTTTTTCCAATGGCACGTTTAATGGCAGGTACCATCGGCATGAAAATGAATGCGGGTATCGAGCCCAAGGCCATGAAATAAGGTAACATCTCCGGTGCACGTACATTATAAATCATATAATATGAACCGGCAGAATTACCAATCGCCATCATTGCAAAAGCAGTAATGAAAAAGAACGCCAAAATACGCAAAGGTTTATTTCTACAAAATTCTACCCACAAGTCGGACACTTTTACTTTAGATGTCTCCTCCTGATCCATAACCACACGCTCCTTCGTCTGGTTAAAGCAGAACATCAATAACGCCAATCCGATAACAGCATAAATAGTCATCGTAATAAACCATGCGTTAGCAGATGCAGTAGTATTGATTTTACCATCGGGAGACAACACCTTCACCAGTATCGGAATACCGTATGCCACAGCCAAACCACCCAAATTGGCAAGAAACATACGCACTGACGTCAACACCGTGATTTCATTCGTATCGCGGGTAAGTGACGCATTCAGTGCTCCATAAGGCACATTAATCAATGTATAACACATGGATAATCCAACGTAAGTGAAATAGGCATAGAACAGTGAACCCGAAAAGCCGTTCCAAAAACAAAGAATAGCAAAACCAGTCAGCGGAGTTCCTCCCCAAATAAGATATGAACGGTATTTACCTAGTTTAGGATTGTGTTTATCGACGAAAGCACCCACCAGAGGATCCCAAAGGACATCCACTATCCTGACAATAAGAAACATCACGGCTGCCACTTCCGGTTTAAGTCCATATACATTGGTATAAAAAATCAGCAGATACATACATACGGTCTGGTAAATAAGGTTTTGCGCCAAATCACCGGAACCGAATCCTATACGTTGAAGCCAAGAGAGTTTATAGAAACCTTTCGCTTCATTGGTCTTTATTGTATTCTCCATAAAATAGATAAATTGGTCATTTTCTGTTTTTCGTATTCATTTCTATCAAGATAGCTGCTGCCACTCGTTGCCCTAGCGTCTTTTTATCCAATGGATGAATATCATTCCATTCTCCTAAATCACTATTTTTAATCAGAGTAACATTTTTATTTGTATCGGCTACTTCCGCCTGCGCTTTCCGGAATTCCGCCCAGGCAGTGCGTCCTCCTTTATCTGTGGGTGAAAGGAAATCCGCCAGCTCAATGATATAGAAAGGCATATCCGACTTATTCCATCGTTGTCTCCAATCGCTAATCATAGCCGTCAACAAGTCTTTATACTCATTTCTGCGTGAGACATTCGATTCTCCCTGATACCAGATAACACCAGATACCGTATAGTTCAGCAAAGGAGCAATCATTGCATTATACAGTCCTGTGGGTTTATAATGAAAAGCCGTTTGTCCCGGAGCAGCGGGCATAGGAGCACCGAGATGATATTTCCAACTCCCCTCCAAATTGATCTCCGATTCTCCTTTTTCCGGCTGACCTTTTCCGAAAAGGATTTTATAAGGCTTTTCCTTTACAAATTGAGGACGACCGCCATAACTGAAAAGGCGTATGGTTATTGTATTTTTTCCGGCTTTCAACAATCCGGCAGGAATGGTGTAGATACGGGGAGGATACTGATAAGAGACAGTCCCCACAAATGTGCCATTTACATAGACCGAATCTGCATCTACGATGCATCCCAAACGAAGAGTCGCTTTCTCTCCCGCCTGTTGTGCAGACACCTGAAAGTCTTTACGGAACCAGTGGGAGCCATTGACGGTATTCAGTCCGTTTGTTGCCCAGCCGGAAGTAAACAAATCTGTTTCTGTCCAATTGCTATCATCATAATCGGCAGCATACCAAGGGGTAGCCTCATGCATCCCTTTATCTCCCTGAAACAACGCCACATTCCAGGCATGACTTTTCTTCCTCTCCTCTTTTTTCATCGACTCCATCAAATCGTCTGACTCATAGATACGCTTTTCATTCAAATAAAATGGAAAAGGCTTCAACCCTCCCTCACTGATCCACGCTTCTACCGGTGAACCTCCGACACTGGAATTTATGATTCCTACCGGAACCTTTGTCTTTTGATAGACATCTTTAGCGAAGAAATAGGCTAAAGCAGAGAAAGGCATCACATTTTCAGGAGTCATCGCTTGCCAGGAAATTCCCGGAATATCTGCCTGCGGAGCATGAAAATTATAGAGCAGAGGTGTTTTTATATAGCGTACCATCGGATAGTTACTGTCCGTAGATATTTCATCGCGAAAACGATCTGTAACCCGTGAAACAGGCAATTCCATATTCGACTGTCCCGAACATACCCAAACATCACCAATAAGAATATCCTTTAATTCGATATCATTAATGGCCATCGTATAAGGTCCGCCAGCTTTCAATATAGGCAAAGTCACTTTCCAGTTACCTTGTACATCAGCAACAGTCTTATATTTCTTTTTCAGGAAAGTTATATCAACGGTTTCATCAGGATCAGCCGTTCCCCAGATATTGACAGGTTCCCCACGCTGAAGTACCATTCCGTCGGAAACAAGAGTCGGAAGTTTAACCTTTGCTCCGCCCAACAAGGCGAAGCAAAGGAACACAACTACTAACCCTACCTTATAAAACCAATACTTATTCATTCTGTCTTTTCTTTTATATGTCTTTATTTCATGATAATTTAGCAAGAGAAGAAATCCATCGGGATTCCACTTTGCAAACTTAGGAAGTTTCTTCCCACTTACCCAGAAATTCTGATTCAAATCATTACTCGCTTGTTACATCATCGTTTACGTATGTTACAAAAACTTGTTGCAATGTTACATTCAAGCTGAAACCACCGATGAACAGGAGGAAAACGAAAGTTTTAGAAAGAGCGGATTACAGTAGTTATTGTTATTCATTCGATCCGCTCCAGGATGATAACAACTACTGTAACCCTCACTCTCCCCCTCTTTAATTATTATAAAATCATTTATTCCAAATCTCCGGTAAAGTCTTCGCTGACATCCTTACCAGCCAAACCATCGGCTACTCCCTTATAAGCATGTTTACGTGCATAATTAGCATCCCAAAGGTTCGGAGCGTCATTCGGTATCCAATTCACATGTTCTTTTTCATTGTCCGATACTCCCCAGATGGTAATACCATATTGTTTGTCCGCTGGGATATACTTCTTGTACATATCAATGACATACTGATACATTTCTGCCTGTTGTGCCAGATTTTCAGTAGTAGGCGACGAGGTGTTAACCTTAATATCCAACTCGGATACTTTAATCAACTTGCCGGTAGCACCCAGTTTCTGGAACATTTGAGCAATATTGTCTTTATTGGAATCAATAGCAATATGCATTTGTGTACCAATACCATCCACTGTGGCCCCTTTGCTTTCGATGTATTCCACATATTTAATCAGACCGTCACACTTATTGAGGTTATATTCCAGATTATAATCATTGATGAATAGTTTATCATCCGGATTTCCATACTGACGGGCAAGTTTGAAAGCTTCTACTGCATAGTCTTTCGGAGTCAGGAAATAATCTTGCCAGTAGAATTCATCAGAAGCCAGATCAGTTTTGCCTTTACCAGTCTTAATGTCTGATGTTTTTCCGTCATCCATTGGTTCATTGACTACGTCCCATGCATGAACATAAGGTTTGCAATGGGTAACCATCTTTGAAATCCAGTCTTCCATAGCATCTCTGATAATCTCGGCTTTTTCTTCGTCGGTCTTCTCAATGATAGTAGGACCGGAAGCGCGAGTGACTGCACATGTCTCCACCACTTTCTCCGACAATACGATATTATCTATATAATAATCGCCTGCACTAACTCCGAAATTGATACAGAATCGATTCATATCCTCTTTAGACACTGTAAATTCTTTCTTAAATTCTGTCCAAGTCGTACTCACATTTCCATCTACATAGCATTCACCTGCATAACTCGTTGAGTTCTGAATTTGAATTTGGAAAGTAGTTGAGACACTTGCTTTAATCATAGCAGAGAACTCATAGGTCTTGCCGACTTCCAAAGGAGTATCAAAGCCATATCCAGCCTGTGCCTTATATGCATTGCCCGCCCCTCCGTCAACAGAACTAGTCAGCTTCATCGAATATGAACTTCCATATCCTTCACCTTCTTCCGAAATCGCGGCTTTTCCACTACTCCAAGCTCCCCAAGGAGTAATAGCTTTGCTTTCAAAATCTCCGTTAGAAATCAGATTAACCACAGTAGGATCGGCATCTTTGTCTGTCACAACAATATTATCTACATAATAAGTCACATCCGGCAAATAACCAAATTCAAATGCAATCTGAAATGTAGTACTAACAAAATCATTCACTGTGATCTTCACCTGCTGCCATTGAGACGTTGTCTCAAAAGCTTCCGTCCAACTGCCACCTGTAGCATACCAGTCTTTATATGGATAATTATTTCCTAACCCAGCGAAAGTCAACCGGGCTTTACCAGCTTTATCCGAACGGACAAAAAATGAAATTTCATAATTATGCCCACTTACTGCTGAAATGTCAGGAGTATATAATTGCACAGAATGAGCAGCCGTTACAGAAGATCCTACTGTAAATTTCAATGCTTTGGAAGTAGTTGTCAGTCCTTCCCCTTCCACAATGGACATCGCATCACTTCCATTTTTACGATTCCAGCCATCAAAGGTTCCATCTTCAATGCCTGACAGATCCAACAAATTACTGCCCGCCGGTCCCGGAATAACTTCCGGTGCAATCAGACTATTCAGATAACTCGCATTCTGATTAGTGTGCCAAATCAGACAGTGTCCATAAATGCTTATACCCGCTTCTGTAGTCTTTGTAAACAATTGATCTACCTTATCAAATTTCAAATTCCCTTTAGAATCGACCATAGGACCGTGCTTCATGGCATATCCTATCGTCAGATCATTAAAGTTCTCATTCACAATGGTAGTCGTTGTCTCGTCACCAAGATATTCATCCATCCCCACTCCGATACCCAACTTAAAGTTGGGATCGGATAAATATTCTTTCAACGGCTTGTAACGGGAAATCTTTTCAGCCAACTGTAAAGGCAGTTCGGAAGAAGTAACCGCTCCATGTGTAGGGTCTTTATACCACTCCATCTTATTATCGTCACACGATGTCAATATCAGCACCGACAAGGCAACAAACGGAAGCATATTTCTGTATTTCATAATCTTTTCAATTTAAAGTCATTATTATTCTGCATCCTCTTCTTCGTCCGGGAAATCGGAATATTCCGGCTTCGTCAAAGGTACGACACGCCAGTTATCAATATAAATCTTCACGGAAGTTGCTTTGGATAGAAACTCTGTTTCTTTATCCGAGCTCGCACCTGTGATCTTATCCAATGTAATATCAGAGTTCTCAAAATAGAAACCGAAGTTGGCATAAGAAGCAGATGCACGGGTAGCGGCCACATCGGCAAAAGTGGTCCAAGCTCCGCTGGATGCTTTCGATTTGTAGAATTCACTGAACGGAACAGTTACAGTCTGCCAACCGGTTGTCTGGAAAGGAACGATCTTTCCGTCTACAAGCCACGGTACGTAATTATAACAGTCTCTCTCCCATTCTCCACCGTTGAATCCGTTCTGACCACAAATCTTCAGGAATCCGGATTCAGACCAAGGTTCGGGCACATAAATTTCAAACTGAATAGCACATTCGGCAACAGGAGTTTCAGCAGGGACACCCAGCGTCAACCAGTCAGGATCAGTGCCATTACCAGCTGTCCAAACTTCAGCACAACGATTCTTCGCTGCTGCCACCGGCAACTGTCTTTCTAATGGCAAGCGACAGTAAGCACCTTGCGACACATTACCTTCACCAATCGAAGCAGATTCCAGTTCGGTTGTTTGAATCATACTTTCAGAATCGCCCCATGCTCCTTGTGCACCCACTCCATCGAAGTTCAACAACAAGCCTTTCTTATAATTGAAATAGGCAGGAGAATAAGCACCACCATTCGAACCTTCTACGAAAATAGAACCGCCCTCTTCAGAAACTCCGGCAGGCATATCCACCATAAAATATTCACCGTCAAGATCAGAAATAATACCTTCTGTCACCACCACATTTCCGGGGAAAACGACTTTTGCTATTTCCGTCAATCCACTTCCATAAACAATGATAGGTTCACCTACATTCGGCATACAGTTGGAGATTTTCGTTATAGACGGTGCAGCAGCACGAATCTGGAAATCATAAACGTATTCACCGCCATCTTTTACCAAACGAATTGTATTACGTACATTCTCGTCAGCTTCTGTAGTCGGAACTTTACTGTTCACACTAACCAGAAAAGATTTATTCGAAACAAATACCGGATTAAAATAACAGTTATATCCATTAATATACACTTTCTTCAATCCGTTGAATCCTTCACCTTCAATTCGGATCAGTTGTCCCAAACGGGCAAAATCAACCAAACGGTCAGGAACATTCGACTTCGCGTCTTCCAGATAGATCCCTGTTATGTTCATCACAGAACTTCCGCCATTATCGTCATCGTCGTCGCACGAAACAAATGAACAAGAGCAGATGAGCAGACTCACCAATAAGCCAAATGCTTTCATACTATTTTTATATATCAAGCTTTTCATTCGTATTCTCGTTTTTAGTTAAACAAATCGGTTATTCTGTCTTCCTTAAATGCATAAGGCATAGGATCCGCTTTCAACAAAGGATTTTGCACAGTCTCCGATTCCGGATAAGGAAGAAGGAATATACTGGAATCGACGTCACCTATGGCACGCTTCGTTTCATCCGAATCCTCGTCTCTCTTCAAAGTCTGTGTATCCGCATCCCATACTACAGGAATAGCAGTACCCCTATCCTGTCCTGTGATATAATTGAGTACTTCCTGTTGTTTATAATAAGCTCTACGTACCAAGTCATACCAATACTGTCCTTCCAGACAAAGTTCCAGTCTACGCTCACGACGAATATCTTCGTAAGTAATCGAATTTTGGGGTTCCAAACCGGCACGCTTGCGCACTTTGTTAAAGTATTCCATTGCATCGGCATCATCTGTTGAAGGATTATTTCCCAATATAGCTTCTGCATAAATCAGATATACTTCTGCCAGACGCAACATGTAAGTATTGATAGGAGTACTTCCGGAAGTGATCTTCGCATTATCTTTGCTAGAACCACAAACATATTTCTTACAATAAATTCCAGAAACAGTACCCGATGCTTTCTTCTCACAAGTATATCCTCCGTTTGCTTTCTGTATTTCAGGATAATGATCGCCATAAGCCATCCAAGTCGGCTGACGCCGTTTATCTCCTTTTTCATACTCCCAAATCACGTCCGGTTGTGCAAAAACATAACCGCCCCATGCACGGTCATTACCGGTAATAGCCGACTCACAAGCAAAATAGTCCTGTATCGTATTACATTCCCCATACGTACCATTACTAACCCATTGTAAAGCAAACAGTGTTTCCGAGTTGTTATTTTTATCAATCATAAACAAATCGGCATAATCAGTCATCAGTTCAAAATTTCTGTTTTCTATCACTTTTAAAGCCGCTTTCTTTGCCAAATCCAGATAGTCCTGATTACGGGTCGCACTATTAGGGTTACTACTATAACCGGCATACGTCAGATAAACACGCGACAACATGCCAAAGGCACTGTATTTATTGACACGTCCGGCAGCAGAAGAAACCTCCGGCAAATATTTTGCCGCAAATTCCAAGTCACGCATCGCAAATTCATAGACATCACTTACCGGGCTAGTATTGACAATTGGATTAGCCACCAGTTCATCCGTATCCTCATTTATAATAACATTTCCCCATAACATCGCCAGATAGGAATAAGCAACTCCACGCATGAACCGTGCTTCAGCAATATATGGGTTCTTCACTTCTTCGCTATTGGATGAGTTACCTTTGATCCCGTTAATAATCTTATTAGTTTGCTGTACTATATTGTATAATGAGCCCCAAGCCGAAACTAACGGCCCCGTCAATCCGGTTTCGGTCAAATCGGCAAAAGGATAGATATAATTAGAGGTTGTCGCACAAAGGTTGAATCCGCGTCCATCACCCAGTCCATAATAGAACTTATCGTTAAAGTCGAACCACACCTTATTATACAAAGGAGCTGTTGCTGCCCGGAAATCATCTTCCGTTTGATAAAAGTTATCTCCTGCGATATTGGAGTTATCTTCAGAATCGAGGAAGTCACTGCATCCTGCAAACGCCAAAGCTACAGCCAACATGAAAGAGTATATATATTTACTTGTTTTCATATTTAGTCACTTTAAATGATTAAAAGGTTAAATTCAGACCGAATGTATAAATTCGCGGAGAAGGATAACGATAGTTATCAAAGCCTGTAAGCAAAGCGTCCTGATTGGCAGAACCTATTTCCGGGTCCATCCCTTTGTATTTTGTGAATGTATATACATTCTGCAGGTTACAATAAAGTTTCAGATTCTGAATACCAATCGGTGCCAACCATTTACGCGGGAACGTATAGCCGAAAGAGATAGACTGAATACGCAGGAAAGAACCATCTTCCACAAAGCGGTCACTGAAACGATAATTGGAATCATCTGTCCCTTTGGCAATAGCCATACGGCAAGCATAAGGGTCACCGCCTACAATCTGTATATTCCGATAATCATCCGGACCATTCGGATCAATCAAAGCCAGTTGTGCATAATCCAACGCCGATTTCAGGATATTATTATTGCCCCGTGGATTTTCAAGTTCACGACGCCCCCAGTTTACAACTTCATTTCCCACCGATCCGGTCAGGTTAATGCTCAAGTCGAAGCCTTTATAAGAGAAAGAGTTACCGAAGCCGAAAGTAAAGTCCGGTTCAGGATTACCGATATAAGTACGGTCCTGTTCATTGATAACACCGTCTTTGTTTACATCTTCAAAAATATAATCACCAATCCAGATACTATTCTTAGAAATCGACATACCTTCAGGCAATGCTACCGGCTTAATTGCTCCGGAAGCATCTTTATAGTAAAAGTCAGTAGCCTTTTCAAAGCGGCCAATCACTTTATAACCATAAAACTGTCCGATAGGGTTTCCTACTGATGTACGTGTCAGTACGGTTATTGTTTCGCCTGTCTGATTACTCTTATCTATCAGGCTGGTTGCCGTATCCAGCGATTTTACTTTATTACGGTTCATAGAGAATACCACGTTACTTCTCCATTGAAATCCGCCTTTATCAATATTCACTGTATTTAAAGTCAACTCAAGTCCTTTATTCTCCAAAGAACCCACATTCTTCCAGGGTGCGGAAGTAGAGCCCTGACCTGAAGTTCCCACGTAAGCAGGAAGAGGCACTTGCAACAACAAATCATTTGTTTTCTTATAATAAATATCGGCTATCAATTCAATCCTGTTCTGGAAAAGATTAATATCAAGTCCCAGATTACTTGAATAAGTAGACTCCCATTTCAATTCGGGATTCGGAGTATTGCCAGCCAGCAATCCTGTTCCCCAAACGGTAGCAACAGATGAATAAATGGCTTTATATGCATTATTAGGCACATTCTGATTACCTACAACACCCCATCCTAAACGCAATTTCAGATTATTAATAATATTGTTGTCTTTCAAAAAAGATTCATTGGAAACCTTCCAAGCCAAAGCAGCCGACGGGAACCATCCCCAACGATTATCTTTGTAGAATTTGGAAGAACCGTCGCGACGAAGAGTAAATGTCAACAGATATTTGTCATCGTATGAATAGAACAGACGGCCGAAATAAGATAAAATCGAACTTTCTCCACTATTACCATTATTCTTGGCTGTTGCGGCATCTCCCAATGTCAGGTCGGTTGCGGCATTGGACAAATATCCCATACGGCTTCCCATCAGATATTCCCATTTGCTCTCCTGCATTTCCTGGCCAATCATTGCATTCACATTGTGCACTCCAAAAGTTTTCATGTAATTCACGATATTTCTCCAACTCCAGAACTTATTATATGATTTGGAGAAAGTCCCCTGACGGTCCGTATTTTCAATCGCACCAAAAGTATATGAGGGATCAAATTTATAAGTATTAGTTACCCCATAATCGAAAGACAATTCCGTTTTAAACGTCAGTCCGTCAATGATAGTAGCTTCAGCATAGGTGTTTGCCCGAATACCCATTTTCTCATTGCGGTTATCCTTAATCATGGCAAGACCCACCGGATTCGTTTGTACCCATTCGTCCGTATCCGGTCCGTCAAATGTGCCTTCAGCATTACGAACAGCCACACTCGGACTCTGCAATAAAGCAGTTCTAATCAACGACTCGTCAGATACAGTCAATTTCTGACGGGAATTACTAAACGCAAAGTTAATACCCATTTTTAAATAGCTCTTCACCTGGGCATCAAAACTACCTCGTAAGTTCAGACGCCTGAACCCTGAACCAACAGCAATACCATCCTGATTGAGGTAACCTGCTCCCAATGCATAGTTACTTTTATCAGTACCTCCGGTCACAGAAAGATTATGACTGGTCATCATAGCTTTAGAGAACATCTCATCCTGCCAGTCTGTACCCTCACCTAGTAAATCCGGACGAACAAAGTTATTATCCTTGTTCACTATTCCCCAATCATTTCCCGAATAGTCTTTTCCTGAACGAACATTCTTATGCTCCGCATATTCACGCAGATTCAGCATATCCAGTTTTTTAGGCATTTCCTGCCATCCTATATATCCGTCATAAGTTATTTGCGCCTCACCCTTCTGTCCACGTTTGGTAGTAATCATAATCACACCGTTTGCAGCTCGCGCACCATAAATAGCAGTGGCGGAAGCATCCTTTAATACGTCCATAGAGACGATGTCCGAAGGATTGATAGATGCCAGTGCATTATCACTTCCCGAACCTGTGGAACCGTCGATGATAACACCGTCAATGACAAAGATAGGTTCATTGGAGGCATTCAAAGAGTTGATACCACGAATACGGATGGAAGAACTACCACCGGGCATACCGCTATTAGCCTGTACCTGCACACCAGCAGCACGTCCTTGCAGTACCTGGTCAACGGAAGTCACTACAGATTTCTTAATGGCTTCATCGTTGACCGATACAACAGAACCGGTCAGGTCACTACGTTTCATCTGACCATATCCAACTACAACTACTTCGTCTAATACTTTTGCATCTTCTTTGAGGGTAATATCAAACTGCTTTTTCCCGGCTACAGGAATCGTTTGTGTCTGATATCCGATAAAAGAAATCTTCAAGCTACCTTTGGCTGATACATTCAACTTAAAATTACCATCCAAATCGGTAACTATACCATTGGTAGTGCCAGCTTCTACTACACTGGCTCCGATAATCGGTTCGCCCGATGCATCTTTGACCATCCCCGTCACGGAAACAGTCTGTGCCAATACCCATACAGGGAAGAGGCAGAAAAGAATGATAAGACCTAACGGTCGAAAATAATGATTTGTGCTTTCCATAAAATCATTTTTTTAATTAATAATGATAGTGGTTAATCCAAGTTATAGGTTTTTCTCTTCTTATTTATAATAAGGAATAGAGTAAGGAATTCATGTTTCCATAAGCAGTTATTATTTTAAGGTGTCCGACAATTCATTTTTTTGGTTAATGCAAATTTATGGATAATATATCAAGCATAGGTGGAGATTTTGTTTCAAGCAATTGACAGGCGGTTACATACACTTGCATGTACGTTACAAGCTATTGCACACCCGTTACATACCCCTCCCAGAAGCATCCCTAAAGGGTTTGCACGTAACATCAGTAAAAGGAAAAGTAACAAAGCTAATGCTATTTTAATTTAATATAGTATCTTTGTCTATATAAAAAGCACCAATAAACCCTGCTTATATTAATGAGTATGAAAGCACAAATCCTATTCCTTTTTTCCATATACTATTTCCTGATAGGAAGCACTCCTGTTATGAAAGCACAGACCGGCAAATTCTATTCAACAGACAAAGAACTTTCCAACAGTCTGATCAATGCCGTATATCAGGACCGGAAAGGATTTATCTGGATAGCTACCGAAAACGGACTTAATAAATTCGACGGGACACGTTTCTCGATCTATCGACATAATGCTACGGATAGCACCAGTTTGAAAAACAACTATGTACGGACATTATTCGAAGACAGTCGCGGTAATTTCTGGATCGGATGCATCAATGGCTTACAGCGATATGACCGCGCCACAGACAACTTTCACGAATTATTCATCTCTCGGAAAGACGGACGAAAGAATCCTCATATCACTTCCATTATTGAACGCCGGAACGGAGATCTTTGGATAGCAACTTCCGGACAAGGCGCCATATCCCTAAAAAAGAACAGCAATCCCGCCTCCTTCCATATCGAAACCGAACTGACAGACCGGATAGGTAGTAACTACCTGAATGTCATTTTCGAAGATTCCCGGCAAAATTTATGGATTGCTACAGAAGAAAAAGGACTTTACCGTTATTCTCCGGAAAATAAAGAGCTTAAAAGCTATAAAGCACCTTATCATATAGCAGGTGATGACGTTTCTGCCATTTGTGAGGATGCACACGGACAAATTTTCGTAGGAACCTTGACAAAAGGTCTTTTCAGACTATCATCCCGGCAGGAAGGAAACTTCGAACCTGTCCTCTACCAAAACCGGATGAATTTGAATATCCGGACTCTCATCATTGATACCCGTGGAAAACTTATCATAGGAACAGACGGTGAAGGAGTAAAAGAATATCAGCCTCAACAAGATATTATTGTGGACAGTGAGATTAATGCGGGTCCCTTTGACTTCTCCAAATCCAAGGTTCACTCGTTAATCGAAGATAAAGATCACAATTTATGGCTGGGCATTTTTCAGAAAGGTTTGATACTAGTGCCCGGCATTTCAAATAAGTTCGACTACTACGGCTACAAATCAATACACAACAACACCATTGGTTCCAGCTGTGTTATGGCTATTCATACAGATGAACAAGCTACAATCTGGATAGGTACGGATAACGACGGATTATATGCCATAAACGATCAGGGAAAACAATTACGCCATTACACCCATCAGGCAGGTAATCCCCAATCTGTCCCCGGCACTATCCTATGTCTCTATGAAGATTCCAATCAGGAACTTTGGCTAGGATCTTACTTCAATGGTCTGGCACGGATGAACAAACAAACCGGAACATGTCAAGATGCCACCTCGCTTTTACAAGGAAATCTTAACGCAGGCAAGCCCAAAGTTTCCTGCATCATTGAAGACAAAAACAAGAATCTCTGGGTGGGTACTTATGGTTCGGGCTTATACAAAATCAATTTACCAACTCAACATGTCACCTATTACGAATCTACCCGCAACGAAAACGATGACTGGAGCATCAACCGACTTCCAAACGATTGGATCAGCTACCTACTGGAAGATAGAGAGGGAATGATATGGATCGGCACTTATAAAGGTCTGGCCGTACTCAATCCTCAAACGGACAATTTTATCAATTATAAAAAGCAAAACAATCTCCTCCCCGGGTATGTCGTTTACAGTTTATTGGAAAGTAGTAATGGAGAGATCTGGGCTGGTACTTCCGAAGGATTGGTCTGCCTGAATAAAGACAGACTAACACCTGTACTTTTCACTACTGCCGATGGACTCCCCAGTGATATTATTTGCGGCCTGGCTGAAGACGAGAAAAAAAATATATGGATCAGTACCCATCAGGGAATCTCCAAACTGAATCCTCCGGAAAAGAAGTTTATCAACTATTATGCAGGCGACGGTCTGCAAGGAAATGAGTTTACGCGCACTGCTGTATTTAAAGATAAACGCGGCAAGATATTTTTTGGAGGTACCAATGGAGTAACAGCTTTCTACCCCCAGGATATCACCGAAATCAAAAAAGAAATGAATGTATTGATTACCGGCTTTCACGTTGCTAACCACCCTGTGAAAAAAGGGGATAAATCCGGCAACAATGTCATCACTGATACTGCTGTCATGGATACCGAGCAATTTACACTGGCATATAATGAAAATACATTCAGCATTGATTTTTCTGTTTTGGAATTCAGCAATCCCGACCGGATTAGTTATCAATATAAGATAAAAGAATTAGGCGATGAATGGATCAGTACGCAACCGGGAACAAACCGGGTGACTTATAGCAGTCTGAAACCGGGGAAATACACTTTCTCCGTACAGGCACGCGACCATAATAATTTCTCTAATATCCGCACAGTTACTATTGCCATCACTCCACCCTGGTACCAGACCTGGTGGGCAAAAGTAATCTGGGGATGCCTCGGAGCATTACTAATCTATGCTCTTACCATGTATATTCTGTCACGTATCCGCCACCGGCAAGAAGTGATGCGACAAAAACACATGGAACAGATTAACGAAGCCAAATTACAATTCTTCATTAATATCTCACATGAAATACGTACCCCGATGACTTTTATCATCAGCCCGTTAGAGAAACTGTTAGCCGAACATTCCGAGAAACAACCGGTTTATCTCATGATTTACCGGAATGCCCAACGTATTCTACGTCTGATCAATCAACTGATGGACATACGAAAACTGGACAAAGGACAAATGCATCTGAAATTCCGGGAAACAGACATCGTAGGATTTATCAATGACTTGATGCAAACATTCAATTATCAAGCGCAAAAAAAGAACATCACATTTACTTTCGAAAAAGAACTGGAAGGTGCTGATTCTCTGAAAGTATGGATTGATCTAAATAACTTTGACAAAGTATTGATGAATGTCCTTTCCAATGCTTTCAAATATACACATGAGGGAGGAAATATCGAAGTGTTATTGAAAACCGGTCACAACGATGCCTACCGGGGTGCTTTGAAAGATTATTTCGAGATAGATATCACCGATAACGGAATCGGTATTGACAAAAACAAAATAGAACAAATATTCGAACGTTTCTATCAGATTGACAACGACATGACACAATCTAATTTCGGTACAGGAATCGGACTGCATCTTTCACGGTCGTTAGTGGAACTGCACCACGGCATCATCAAAGCAGAAAACCGCGAAGACGGACAAGGAACCCGTTTCATCATCCGCCTGCCGTTAGGTAGTAATCACTTGAAAGCAGAAGAACTGGAAAATCCTGAAGAAACCGGAAGCGAACCAACAATCTCCCAACTTCCCAAAGATTCGATCTATGAAACGGAAGAAGAAAACAAAACTAACGAGTACAGGAAACCCAAAGCAAAAACACGTTATCGCGTCTTAATCGTAGAAGATGATGAAGAAATACGCCGCTACATACGTAGCGAACTGGATAGTGATTTCCGTATCTATGAATGTACAAATGGACGGGAAGGACTGGAAACCATTTTGAAGGAGAAACCCGATCTCGTCATCAGTGATGTTATGATGCCCGAAATGGATGGGATCACTCTCTGCCGGAAAATAAAACAGAATATCAATATCAATCATATACCGATTATATTATTAACCGCCAAATCGAAAGCCGAAGACCAAATCGAAGGGCTTGAAATTGGAGCAGATGCTTATATCGTAAAACCATTCAACACTGAATTATTACGAACTACTATCAGTAATCTGATAGCCAATCGGGAAAGACTGCGCGGCAAACTGGTAGGTGAACAACAAGTAGAAGAAAAAATAACAAAGATAGAAATGAAGTCCAATGATGAGATCTTGATGAGTAAAGTAATGAAAACCATCAATGACCATCTTGCCGACCCTACCCTTAATGTAGAGATGCTGGCAGCCAACGTTGGAATGAGCCGCGTACATATGCACCGCAAATTAAAGGAGTTGACTAATCAGTCAGCACGAGATTTCATTCGTTCTATCAGACTGAAACAAGCTGCCAATCTGCTACGTGAGAAGAATCTAAGCGTTTCGGAAGTTGCATACGCTACAGGCTTCTCCAACCTCTCTCATTTTTCCAATACATTCAGAGACTTTTACGGAATTTCACCGAGTGAATATAAAGAACAACAGATGTAACAAACAGAATTAGACTTGTTACAAACAAGAATCTAAATTAGAAAGAAAGCCGTTATTGATATGACAAATAATGACTAAAGCTACTTATACATAATCAATGCAGACTGTCCGGGAATAATTACTTCCGGTCCGATCTGCGTACCTAATCCACGCACATCTATCACACCATCTTTGCATACCACTGTATATTTACCAACAGGCACTTCCAAACGCGCAGGAGTCATACGGGAATTAAAAGCCACGATAATATCTTCCCAACTATCTCCGTTCGCATGATCCTTCAGGCGGAATGCAATCAGGTTTTGTCCTTCCACCGGAAGAAACTCCAGATGCTTCCGAACCTTTTCCGCATCTCCCATACGGAAAGCGGGATGGGACTTACGCAGATCTATGAGTCGCTTATAATACATGAAAACATCTCCGTTCGTCGTTTTACGTCGCCAATCGATAGCATTGACTGCATCCGGACTCTTATAACTATTGTCCACCCCTTGTTTATCGCGCATCACTTCTTCTCCTGCATAGATAAAAGGAATACCTTGCGAAGTGAAGACTACCGTCTGCGCAAGCTTATCAAGTCGAACCTGTTGCTCGGGAGTAGCTCCCGGCATACTTGCTTTCAAGCGATCAACAAGACACAAACCGTCATGGCAGGAAACGTAGCTAATCATCTGGGTAGGCTGCTCCGCCCACGGTTTCTGACTGTAATTAACAGAATCACACCGTACTTGCGGATGCTCAATAGCACCCACAATACCGAATTTAACACTCATTTCTGCTCCCGGAACTCCGGCGAGGAAAGCCCCTTTCTCCTTTTTCCACACAGGTCCGCAAAGCCCATCACGCAATTCATCCGAGAATACGGCAATTCCCGGCATGTGGGAAACATTCCCTTTCATTGCCAACGAATCTGCCGGATATTGGGGAGTGTCGGCTGCCCAACCTTCTCCATAAATACAAATGGTAGGATCAACCTTGTTCACCGCTTTCCGGATCTCATTCATGGTTTCAATATCATGCACTCCCATCAAGTCAAAACGGAAACCGTCAATATGATATTCTTTTATCCAATAAAGAACGGACTCTATCATAAACTTGCGCATCATAGGGCGTTCACTTGCCGTCTCATTACCGCATCCGGAACCATTTGCCAATGTCCCGTCTTCTTTCTGACGATAAAAATAACCGGGAACAGTACGTTCAAAATTACTTTCAACGGTATTAAAAGTATGATTATAAACCATATCCATTATCACACGGATACCAGCTCTATGCAGTGCTTGTACCATTTGTTTGAACTCTTTCACACGAGTGGCAGGTTGATAAGGGTCAGTTGAATAAGAGCCATCCGGCACATTATAATTCGCCGGATCATATCCCCAGTTATAGTGGTTTTCTTCCAGTTTTGTTTCGTCGATAGAAGCATAATCAGAGGAAGGAAGAAGATGTACATGTGTCACTCCCAGTTCTATCAAGTGATCGATACTGGTCAATAACTTATCTGAATTCATGGTCCCGTGTTCAGTCAATGCGAGGTATTTACCTTTATTCTTAATTCCCGAAGTAGAATCAACCGAGAAGTCACGATGATGCATTTCATAGATAATCATATCAGCAGGAGATTTCAGAGAAGGACGTCTGTCACTCTCCCATCCCTCGGGATTTGTAGTCTTCCAGTCAATAATGGCAGCACGTTTCCCATTCACTCCGACAGCATGGGCATTGATTCCCGGCGTGTCTCCCTGCCATTTATCATTGATTTTTACATTGAAGGCATAGAATTTGCCAAGCAGGTTCTCATCTACTGAAGTTGTCCAGGTTCCATCTTCTGTGGGCTCCATCTTTACTGTTTCATAAGCATGTCCGCCTTCACCGGCATCATATAGCATCAGGCGTACTTCTTCTGCAGTTGGTGACCAAAGATAAAATTTGGTTGCCAACGGCGTATATTCCATTTCCGTAAGACTTCCCGTACGAACCGGATACAGCTCAAAAGAAGCATATTCCTTTTTCGCAGGGGAGCAGCTCATTACTGTTGTCACTGTAGTCACCCCTAATATTGCTAAATAATTACTTCCCATCTTCATTTAAACCTCCCCTAGATATTTCCTTTATATCTATCCCTATAATCAGTCGCTTTACTTCACCTTATCCGGATTCTTCGCTATAAAATCCTTCCAGCTATTATAACCTTTTTCCATGGTCGGCCGCCCCATTTGCAGGAAATGACAATAGGCTGCTGCCAATCCGTCTGTTGCATCCATAAAAGTAGGCATATCCTCTTTGGGAAAGCGCAACATCCGCTGCAACATATCCGCTACCTGTTCTTTGGATGCCTGCCCGTTTCCGGTGATAGCCATCTTTATCTTCAAAGGAGCATATTCCGTAATCGGAATGTCCCGGCTCAACGCCACTGCCATCGCTACCCCCTGTGCACGGCCCAACTTCAACATCGATTGTACATTTTTACCGAAGAAAGGCGCTTCAATAGCCAGCTCATCAGGCAGATAACTTTCAATAATACTCAATACCCGTTCATGGATATGGCGAAGTTTCAGATAGTGGTTGGCAAATTTACGCAAGTCGATAATCCCCATCGCAATCATTTCGGGCTTGGTTCCTTTCACTCTTAGAACACCGTATCCCATGATTGTCGTACCGGGGTCAATCCCCAGGATTATCTTTTCTTTTACCGGTTGAATCACTCTATCACCTCCATCAGGGTCGGAAACCCGATCACTTTATCTTTAAATATTTTTGCCAGTTCGTCATTCAAACGTACTCCCTGTTCCAAATGCCAACGATGCAGTAACCCACTGCTTTCCACCTCCCATTGCAAAGAATACGCACTTCCTTCTTCCCGATGACTTAATATCCGGCAAATGCGGGGTGCCTTCAACGCACCGTGTTTCTGTACTTCAGGAATATAACTCTCTTTTATCCAAATCATGAAATTGTCGTGAACGTCATCGTCCACTTGAAAAGTTGTATTATAAATCAGCATATCTTAATTTCATACTATTATTTACCGCAAACATAGCAATTATTTCAGAATAATGCATTATATTTGCGGCAACAAAAAAGATTCGTTTACAAACGTTATCATATAAGATAGAAAAGGGGCGTTAGCTCATCTGGCTAGAGCGCGACACTGGCAGTGTCGAGGTGATCGGTTCGAGTCCGATACGCTCCACTTTTTAAAAGAGCAATTTCCAAAAGAGTTGCTCTTTTTTGATAGCCTTCTTGAAGTAATTATATTGTACGAATCAGAACCAAGTTATTTGATAATTATGGAGCGCAAACTTATCATTCGTAATTTTGGAGCTATCGCTTCAGCAGATATTGCATTGAAAGACTTCAATATCTTCATAGGTGAACAAGGAGCCGGAAAGAGCACAGTGGCCAAACTAATTACTATCTTCGAGAATAGTAGGGATAAAGTTTTGAAGGTTGATTCCGACTATTTAATGACTAAGTTCTCCGAGTACAATATTATTTCGTATTTTAATCCGGACAGCTATATTAGTTATTCTTCAGAACAAGGAGATATCACCTACGAAGATGGTTCCTTCAATTTCACTTTTTCGTACCATTCGACAAGCCATAATTTATACATTCCGGCAGAACGCTTCTTCATTAGTACATTCTCCCGCTCCATAGCTACTTTGGTGTTGTCCAAAGCACCTATACCAGTCACATTGTTGGAATTTGCCTCTTTCTATGAAAAAGCAAAGAACCTATTCGTAAATTATCAAGTTCCTATTTTCAATATAATATTCCAAGTCCGTGAGGCTAGTGAGAATCTAGTTTTAAGCAATTATGATAAAATCATTCCATTCAAAGACGCATCGTCGGGTATTCAATCCGTCGTACCCTTACTCATGGTTATTGATTACATCACCAAGGAGCAATCGGACACTCACTTCGTAATAGAAGAACCGGAACTTAATCTCTTTCCTGAAACTCAAATTGCTTTGCTCCAACACATAGTAAAAGAATGTCATCAGCTGACAATAACAACTCATAGCCCATATCTACTGTCGGCTTTAAACAATATGCTAGAAGCCGGTAACGTATCTAAGTTACACCCGGAAAAAGAAGAAGAGATTGCAGCACTCATGCCTAAAAGCAGTTGGGTTGACTTTAATAAAATTACTGCCTATAAGATAGAAAAAGGACATATCATTTCTATCTTAGATAAAGAATATAACATCATTGTCGCCGACCAAATAGACTCTACTTCAGATGAACAGGGAAGGATTTTTTCTTCATTATTAGATTTAGAATAATATGGCAATATTCAAACAAGCCTGCACATGGGAAGTAACAGATAAGTTGCTGGTAGTAAAAGAAAATAAATGCAAATGCGTTTTCTCAAATCCCAATCAGCATCTACTCACAAAAATAAAGGTTGATGGTTGCCAAATTACTGATGGCATCAGATGTGACTACCTGATACTCGACCATTGTCACAACGAATATTTTGTTGAATTAAAGGGGAAAGATCTGCCTCATGCTGTTGAACAACTGGAAGCCAGTATCCAGCAATTATCAGCCCCCAACCATACAATTAAAAAAAAGGCTATTATTGTATCAAGCCGTAATCCCTCCAATGACACTTCGGTACAAAGAGCTAAAGCTATGTTCAAGAAAAAATATGGAGTAGAGCTTATACCCAAGAATATACAAATAGAAATTACAATCAAATAATATCCCGACAAATCAGACTTCCTTTTTTTTGCATAAATAGCAAAAAAAGGACCTTTATTCAAGGTCCTTTTTAATCACTTCGTCCATTTCTTTTATACGTTTCTCACGATCTTTAATGGGACCGTCTTTCTTGTCATTCTTAAATGCGTCATCGGCACGGTCGGCAACCTCGCCGCTCCATTCCTCAAACTGGTCCTTAGCCGGACGACCATTCGGCTCGATATTTTCCTCGGCTATCGAATCATGCCTGTTAATCATATCATCCATAAGTTTTCGTTTTAAAAGTTTATGGCTATAAGACAATACAAACGAAGAAAAGTTTTCTATTTTAATGATTTTTGAAGAAATCAGCCATGTTATTATACTATCAAAGAAACACTCCAGCCCAATCTGTGTCATTCATCCAGATACCTATATAAATTGCAGTTGCCGGCAACGTCCAGTACATTCAGCTCTTTCAAGCGTTTTTCCACTTTCTTTTGTGAAACCAGCCCGAAATTCCGTAACATATCACGCAACTTCCTAAACCCATATTGAGAAGTGATTTGTAGCAGTTCCCGGAGTGTTTTTATATCAGCTTCAGAAATGATCCGCTGCGACCGAATATCGAATTTCAATTCTGTGATAGGAGTATCAAGTAAAGCCTTTGCCGCTTTTATATCTTCGGGAATAAAAATTTCCGGATTCGTTTCTTCCGCCTCTATCATGAGCATATCATTATCAAAGCCATTTTGGCGGAATTTCATTTCATACGCCCGTACTGTTGCTTTAAGACGGATATTTTCTTCCTTATAAGTCCTAAGGAATCCCGCTTGAGATTTTATTTCCTGTACAAGTCCCTCAAATGCTTTCTGCGCTTGACGATATTTCATGCGTTTCCGGACACTAAAATCCTTAATATTTCCTTGTAAGACGGTATAAAGAAATAGTTGCCGTCTTTCATCATTCCTTATCATTCCGGCAAGCTCCTTTATTATTAACCGGATCAATGGGGTCAACTCTTTCAGTGATTGAAGTAGAAAAAATTCCTCTTCATTTTCCTTCATCTTCTCATCCATCCGGCGTTTGTGTTCTTCTTCGGAAAGACTGAACCGGATATTTCGTTTAAGACAATCCGTCAGACTGTTTTCATCAAGCATTAGATAATCGCCGACTTCTGAATAAATAATCTCTTGCCTTTTACACCAAGTAATAATACGTCTGGTAGATACCTGATACTTGGTTGCCGCTTCTTCAATACCAATCCATTGTTTTGTTGCCATAACTCGTTTGTTTTTAGATGTATACGTCGCAACCGGATATAAAAAAGGTGCGAACGATACATATATTTCCCAACAGCGGTACTAGCAAAACCGACAGATGAAAATACAGTATGCCCGCACCAGAACTTATATATCGATAGGGATATAAGCTTGGCACGGACATTTGATTTATCATCTGTTTGAAAATTGCTAGTTTCCTGTTAGATAAATTAAATGTCCTATAAATACAAGTCCGGCTGTCAAAGGTCCGGTCCTTGATTGCAAATATACTTCTTTTTTCTGAAAAGAAAGATAATAAATGACAAGCTTTTTAGTTACAATAGAATTTTATATAAGACAAATAAGTAAACAACTACACGGGAGAATAGTTTCATCGGTGAGAAACTAAAGTTCCATCAGTGTGAAACTATAGTTTCATCAGTAAGAAACTAATAGTTCCAAGCAAGAGAAACTACAGTTTCAAGGCTTGAAACTATCGGTTACAAGGCAGGTCCCGCCCCGTAAGTACAGGGGTAATAAATAAAATAGCTTATCTGCCTGTGGTTAATACTATTCAGGCAATGAAACTTCATCTGTGATTTTTACTTGATTTGGGTATGCATCTCTACCATACCGTCTTTGCAGTGCGTTTATCTCTTCTTAGCTTTGCAGTGACAGCATTATTGCCGTCACAGTGCTATCACCATGCTGCTGTCACGCCATTAACTTTTCATAATCAAACAGTTAAGTTACAATCTGTGACAGATGACAGCAAATTTATTTTTTTTATTTATTGGAGAGAGTATAAGTTCAACTTATAAATGCAATATTTCTTTTTTATTAATCGGACTTTAGATGCAAAGTTGCTTATTTATTCCGATAGAGTTGCGGACGGAAAGGAACATAAAGAGTGTAATTACTATCCGCCGGCTTTCCTCCCACCAATGCAGGTGACCATTTCGGCATTCCTTTGACAATGCGGAGAGCCTCCTCTGCAAATTCCGGATGAGTGGAACGTAGAATATGAGGACGAAGGATAACCCCTTCTTTATCAATAGTAAACTCACATAAAGCATAACCCGAAACATTCTTCTCCAAAAGCCCTGACGGATAAACCATTTCACTGGCAATATATTCTTCCGGAGCCATCGCAGAGAAATGAGCAGGTTCTTCCACCTGCCTTCCGGAAAGTGTCTTTGAACGGGGACCCACCGGATAAATTCCGATATACATCGGCCGCTTATAAGCATCCGGCTCTTCCTTGGTGCGCTGTTGCAATGCTTTTAATAAAGCAGCGGCCTCCACCGCCAATGTCTGTTCCGAAATATTCTCCCCTCGGGATAACATATAAGCCGACTGACAAACCAACACGAGACGTTCCATCAACGTTCCCTTTTCCGGCGACCATTTACGTCCCATCTGCTCTTTACCTTTAGCATCCGTAGAAGAGAAAAAATAAACAATTCCATCCAAACCAGCCGTAGAACCGTCCAAATCCTGTACCTGCTCTGTCACCAAACGAAAGATAGCCCCTAAAGACTGATATAGGGAAGCACTAATGACAACCGATTTAGTATCCACCGTCACCGTCCCCTTCTCTGCCTGCCAATAAGTACGCGATAATGTGTTCGAAACCAGGGCATAACGTCCATTCCTCTTCTCTACCGACATTGCATACTCCGGCGAAAAGGAAGGGATAGCTGCAAAACGCGCATAAGGCTGTTTCTGGAAGCCCGTATTAAGTAAAGAAAACACACTACGATAATATTCGCCTAACTCGCCTGTATAAGTGGAAAAAGGTTTCACCGGCTCCAAATAGTCAATCTGGGCCGCAAGGCGAAAAGAAAAGGTTAAAAGCAGAAGACAGAAAACAATCTTTTTCATAAGTTGCCGGATTTTCGGTACATATCGGCAACAAAGATACAAATTATTTCGATGGTTCGTGATAAAATTATATCTTTGCACGGTTTTTACTAAGAAACTGAATAACAATACATCAAAAATATGATAGCTAAGATTGAACAACTTCTGAAAGAGGTGGAAGCCTTACACGCCTCCAATGCCGAAGAACTTGAAGCTCTCCGCATCAAATACCTGAGTAAGAAGGGAGCCATTAACGACTTAATGGCAGATTTCCGTAATGTAGCTGCCGAACAGAAAAAAGAAGTCGGCATGAGACTGAATGAACTGAAAACAAAAGCGCAGGACAAAATCAACGCGCTGAAAGAAATGTTTGAAAGTCAGGACAACGATTGTGACGGACTGGATTTGACGCGTTCGGCTTATCCTGTGGAACTCGGTACACGCCACCCGCTCACCATTGTAAAGAACGAAATCATTGATATCTTTGCCCGTCTGGGATTCAGCATTGCCGAAGGTCCGGAAATTGAAGATGACTGGCACGTGTTCTCGGCACTGAACTTTGCCGAAGACCATCCGGCACGCGATATGCAGGATACTTTCTTTATCGAAGCTCACCCGGACGTAGTATTGCGTACACATACTTCTTCTGTACAGACTCGTGTGATGGAAACTTCACAGCCTCCTATCCGCATCATCTGTCCGGGACGTGTATATCGTAACGAAGCTATCAGCTATCGCGCACACTGTTTCTTCCATCAGGTAGAAGCGCTGTATGTAGATAAAAACGTATCATTCACCGACTTGAAGCAGGTATTGCTGCTCTTCGCCAAAGAAATGTTCGGTGCTGATACAAAGATCCGTCTGCGTCCGTCTTACTTCCCGTTTACCGAACCAAGTGCGGAAATGGATATCAGCTGTAATATCTGCGGCGGTAAAGGATGTCCGTTCTGTAAACACACCGGCTGGGTAGAAATCCTCGGTTGCGGTATGGTAGACCCGAACGTACTTGAATCAAATGGTATAGACAGCAAAATATACAGCGGTTATGCCCTCGGTATGGGTATCGAGCGTATCACAAACCTGAAATATCAGGTGAAAGACCTCCGTATGTTCTCTGAAAACGATACACGCTTCCTAAAAGAATTCGAAGCGGCATATTAATAATGTGCTAAATTTACCAGTATGCCAATGTTCCCAATGAAACCGTCGGACGGTGATCGGGACATTGGCATATTCATCAACAGACCAATCAGGCCAACGGCGTTGGTTTCCAATCAATGCGAATCGGTCGATTGAACGATCATTCATTATGGCAAAGGATAGACTCATTACTCCCAGTTATTGTTTCATCTTGGCAGCCAACTTCCTGCTATACTTCGGTTTCTGGTTGCTGATTCCTGTTTTGCCGTTCTATTTATCCGAATTCTTCCAGGCTGGAAATTCCACTATCGGCATTGTCCTCTCCTGCTACACGGTGGCAGCTCTCTGTATCCGTCCATTTTCCGGTTATCTGCTCGACACGTTTGCCCGAAAACCTCTTTATCTGTTTGCTTACTTCATCTTTATGATGATGTTCGGCGGATATTTAATTGCCGGTTCCCTTACCTTATTTATTATATTCCGAATCATTCACGGCGTCTCTTTCGGAATGGTCACAGTAGGCGGAAACACGGTAGTAATAGACATTATGCCCTCTTCCCGGCGAGGGGAAGGCTTAGGTTATTACGGGCTTACCAACAACACAGCCATGTCCATCGGACCGATGTTCGGACTGTTTCTGCATGATGCGGGAGTTTCTTTTGCTACGATATTCTGCTATGCATTCGGTTCCTGTATTTTAGGTTTTCTATGCGCAAGTCTGGTTAAAACGCCCTACAAGCCTCCTGTGAAACGGGAACCGATCTCGCTCGACCGCTTTATCCTGATGAAAGGACTGCCTGCCGGACTTAGTCTGCTGCTGCTTTCCATCCCTTACGGAATGACGACCAACTATGTTGCCATGTACGCCCGCCAAATAGGATTGAACACACAAACCGGATTCTTCTTCACCTTTATGGCAGTCGGTATGGCCATCTCGCGTATCTTTTCAGGAAAACTGGTGGATCGCGGAAAAATAACGCAAGTAATAGCTGCCGGATTATACCTGGTTGTTTTCAGCTTCTTCCTGCTTTCAACTTGTGTATATCTGATTCAATGGGATGATACAGCCTGTACCCTGCTGTTTTTTGGCATCGCATTATTAATGGGTGTCGGGTTTGGAATTATGTTTCCGGCATTTAACACGCTGTTTGTCAACCTCGCCCCCAACAGTCAGCGGGGAACAGCGACTTCCACCTACCTCACTTCCTGGGATGTAGGAATCGGTATCGGTATGCTGACGGGAGGATATATCGCAGAAATAAGTACATTTGATAAGGCCTATCTTTTCGGAGCCTGCCTGACGGTAGTTTCCGCCCTCTATTTCAGACTAAAAGTGACGCCTCATTACCATAAAAACAAGCTACGATGAGAAAGAAAGAACGTTATGAGAAAGTAATCGCCTGGTTTCAGGACAACATACCTGTAGCCGAAACCGAACTGCATTACAACAATCCGTATGAGTTGCTGATCGCTGTTATTCTTTCTGCACAATGTACGGACAAACGGGTGAATATCATCACTCCTCCTTTGTATAAAGATTTTCCGACTCCGGAAGCACTGGCTGCCACTACGCCGGAAGTGATTTTCGAATATATACGAAGCGTGTCTTATCCCAACAACAAAGCCAAACATCTGGTCGGTATGGCAAAGATGCTGGTGAATGACTTCAATAGCGAGGTGCCGGATAATCTGGAAGATCTGATAAAGTTGCCCGGTGTAGGAAGAAAGACTGCCAATGTGATCCAGTCGGTTGTATTCAAAAAAGCGGCAATGGCGGTAGATACACACGTGTTCCGTGTCAGCCACCGTATCGGACTGGTGCCGGACAGTTGCACCACCCCGTTCAGCGTGGAAAAAGAACTGGTGAAGAATATTCCGGAAAAGCTCATACCGATTGCCCATCACTGGCTCATCCTGCACGGCCGTTACGTTTGTCAGGCACGTACTCCCAAATGTGACACCTGTGGTTTGCAAATGATGTGCAAATATTTCTGTAACACCTATAAAGTTACAAAAGAGGAACCAAAAGCCAAGAATAAATAACGATTTAATAGCAAGGAACCGAAATAAATAGTAACTTTGCGGTCGTTCTAAAAGAAGAATTTTAAAAACACTTTTAAATAAAAATAGAGTATTATGCAGACAATTGACAAATTCAATTTTGCCGGTAAAAAGGCATTTGTTCGCGTGGACTTCAATGTACCCCTGGACGAAAACTTCAACATTACAGATGACACTCGTATGCGTGCAGCTCTTCCTACTTTGAAGAAGATTCTGGCAGACGGCGGAAGCATCATCATTGGCTCTCACCTGGGCCGTCCGAAAGGCGTTGCCGATAAATTCTCTTTGAAACATATCATCAAGCATCTGTCTGAATTGCTGGGCGTTGAGGTTCAGTTCGCTAACGACTGCATGGGCGAAGAAGCTGCTGTAAAAGCTGCTGCTCTGCAACCGGGAGAAGTGCTGTTGCTCGAAAACCTTCGTTTCTACGCTGAAGAAGAAGGCAAACCAAGAGGTTTGGCAGAAGATGCAACTGACGAAGAAAAAGCTGCTGCTAAGAAAGCAGTAAAAGAAAGCCAGAAAGAATTTACCAAGAAATTGGCTTCTTACGCTGACTGCTACGTAAACGACGCATTCGGTACTGCTCACCGTGCACACGCTTCTACAGCATTGATCGCTAAATATTTCGATGTAAACAACAAGATGTTCGGTTACTTGATGGAAAAAGAAGTGAAAGCTGTTGATAAAGTATTGAACGATATCAAACGTCCGTTCACTGCTATCATGGGTGGTTCTAAAGTTTCTTCTAAAATCGAAATCATCGAAAACCTGTTGAGCAAGGTGGACAACCTGATCATCGCCGGTGGTATGACTTATACATTTACTAAAGCAATGGGTGGTAAAATCGGTATCTCTATCTGTGAGGACGACAAACTTGACCTAGCTTTGGATTTGATGAAAAAAGCAAAAGAAAAAGGTGTAAACCTGGTATTGGCTGTTGACGCTAAGATTGCTGACGCATTCTCTAACGATGCAAATACTAAATTCTGTGCTGTTGACGAAATTCCTGACGGATGGGAAGGTCTTGATATCGGTCCTAAGACTGAAGAAATCTTCGCTAACGTTATCAAAGAATCTAAGACTATTCTTTGGAACGGTCCTACAGGCGTATTCGAATTTGACAACTTCACTCACGGCTCACGTGCAGTAGGTGAAGCAATCGTTGAAGCAACTAAGAACGGCGCATTCTCACTTGTTGGTGGTGGCGACTCTGTAGCTTGTGTTAACAAGTTTGGTTTGGCTAGCGGTGTATCTTATGTTTCAACTGGTGGTGGCGCATTGCTCGAAGCAATCGAAGGAAAAGTTCTTCCGGGTATCGCTGCTATTCAAGAATAAGATAATTGTTAAAATCACATAGTTAATTATTAGAAGGGCAGTTCTTTGTGAAAAGAGTTGCCCTTATTTATAAAAACAGAATTCCTCTTATTTATAAAAACGAGGTATGAAAAGACCGATACTATTCTTTTGGTTCATCCTTTTCTTCCTTTACTCTTGTCAGAGTAAGAAAGGAGACAGCTCTTTTTTACCTCTAACCGAACTGCAACCACTCACCCTAGGCATGATGCCTACACTGGACGGACTCCCTTTCCATATAGCTAAAACACAAGGTATCTACGATTCATTAGGGCTGAACCTGACTATTCTTTCATTCAACTCTGCCAACGACCGGGACGCTGCTTTCCAGACCGGGAAAATGGACGGCATGATTACCGACTATCCCAGCGCAGTAGTGCTGCAAGCTATCCATCATGCTGATCTAGGGCTCGTCTTGAAAAATGATGGTTATTTCTGCTTCATTGTCTCTAAAGAAAGTAATATCAACCAACTGGAACAGCTCAAGGAAAAGAATATAGCTGTGTCACGCAACACAGTTATCGAATATGCTACCGACCAATTATTAAGCAAAGCCGGAATCAATCTTTCGGAAATAAATATACCGGAAATCGGCCAGCTTCCTCTCCGGCTGCAAATGTTGCAGTACAATCAGATTGACGCCTCTTTCCTGCCCGACCCTGCCGCATCCATCGCCATGAACAGCCAGCATCGTTCATTGGTGAGTACACAGGAATTGGGCATTGATTTTACGGCTACCGCTTTCTCACGAAAAGCGCTCAACGAAAAAAGAAAAGAAATCGAACTACTCATCACAGGTTATAATCTGGGAGTAGATTATATAAAAATGCATCCACAGAAAGAATGGGAACAAGTGCTGATAGAAATAGGTGTACCGGAAAATCTGACAGGACTCGTCGCCCTCCCCAATTATCAAAAAGCAAAACGCCCTTCGATTGAAGGGATAGATAAAGCTATACACTGGTTGAAAGAAAACCATCGAATCTCCGAAACCTACTCTGAAAAGAATCTGATTGACACAACGTATATCCCCACAGTATCAACCATAATCAAAATCAAATAACAACTAACTCATGCGAAAAACACTACTCCAACTCTTAACCTTTGTATTATGCATTACAGGTATGCAAAATCCTCTCCTGGCACAGGAGCAGACACCACTAAATCAAGTTGTCAACACACTGAAAGAACGGATTAGTCTCTCCGGATATGCCCAATTGGGATATACTTATGACGATGCAGCGAACCCGGACAATACATTCGACATCAAACGAATCATTTTCATGGCACACGGAAAGATCACCAAACGGTGGACTTGTGATTTTATGTATGACTTCTACAATGGGGGCATGTTACTCGAAGTGTATACCGATTATCAGTTTCTCCCCGGACTTACGGCACGTATCGGTGAATTCAAGGTTCCCTATACCATAGAAAATGAATTATCTCCTACCACAGTAGAGCTCATCAATTGTTATTCACAATCGGTTTGTTATCTGGCGGGAGTAAGCGGCAGCGATAAGTGTTACGGAATGACGTCCGGACGGGATATCGGTATGATGCTTCACGGAAAATTATTTCGTGACTTCCTGCAATACAAAGTGGCCGTAATGAATGGACAAGGATTGAACACCAAAGACAAAAACAGTCAAAAAGATGTGGTCGGTAACCTGATGGTTAATCCGCTGAAATGGTTATCCGTAGGTGGTTCGTTTATCCGCGGAACAGGACATGCCATAGCAGATTCGGAATATACCGGAATTAAAGCCGGAGAAAATTACGCCAAGAAACGCTGGAGTGCAGGAGGGATTGTCACCACTTCCACCTTTAATCTGCGCACGGAATATCTTGCCGGAAAAGACCGGAATGTAAAAAGCGAAGGTTTCTATGCAACAGGCAGTGTACGCTTCACCCGGAATTTCGATTTCATCGCTTCGTTCGATTATTTCAACCCGAACAAAGCTGCTGATTTCAAACAGAATAACTATATTGCAGGCGTACAATACTGGTTCTACCCCAGATGCCGGTTGCAGGCACAATATACCTTTTGCGACAAGAAAGGAGACGGACAAAAAGACTCCAATCTGATACAGGCACAGGTGCAGGTAAGGTTTTAAATTAAGTATCAATTAAGTATTAGCATCCGGTATTAGGGCTGGAGTAGCAGTATTAAAACAGCGGAATCAAATAATTATAGAATATCAATCTTATAAATAACAGAAACAAAGAAATCATGGAACACAAAATCGCGGAAACCAACGCCCGAATAGACGTGGCCGACGTATTAAGAGGATTAGCAGTAATGGGAATTATTCTCTTACACAGTATTGAACATTTTAATTTCTACTCTTTCCCGGAAGAAGTACCTTTTGAATGGATGAAATTTACCGATCAGGCTATTTGGAGAGGGTTATTCTTCACATTCAGTAACAAAGCATACGCTGTGTTTGCCCTGCTCTTCGGTTTTAGTTTCTACATTCAAGACAACAACCAACAACGGAGAGGGAAAGATTTCCGCTTGCGTTTTTTATGGAGATTATTCATTCTCTTCATGATAGGACAGTTCAATGCCGCCTTCTTTACCGGTGAAATATTGACCATGTATGCGATTTTAGGAATTATCCTTCCGATATTCTGCCGGATGAGCGACCGCACGGTTGTCATCTTCGCTACTTTACTAATTTTACAACCTATCGATTGGGTGAAATTGATTTATGCTTTGTGTAATCCTGACTATGTGGCAGGAAAAAGTTTGGCAGGTTATTATTTCAGCATTGCTTTCGACGTACAAAAGAACGGAACTTTCCTCGAAACAGTCCGCATGAATATGTGGGAAGGACAACTGGCCAACATGACCTGGGCACTGGAACATGGACGTATCTTACAGACACCGGGGTTATTCTTATTCGGAATGCTTGTCGGTCGCCGCAAATATTTCCTGTACAGCGAACAGAACGAACGCCTGTGGCTAAAGGCATTGGCCGTTTCGCTTCTCTGCTTCTTCCCCATCTACGGATTGAACAATATGCTACCGGAATTCATCGAACGAAGTGCTGTCCTTGTTCCCTTGCAATTGATATTAAGTTCATTCAGCAACCTTAGCTTCATGGTATTGCTGGTAACAGGATTACTGCTGACTTTCTACCGTGTGAAAGACCGCAGTTTCTTTATGCGTTTCACATCTTATGGTAAAATGAGTTTAACGAACTACCTCGGGCAATCTATTTTCGGTTCTCTTTTGTTCTATCATTGGGGATTCGAACTTGGACGATATTTAGGAATCACTTACAGTTTCCTTTTTGGCATCCTTTTTGTTCTATTACAAATGGTATTTTGTTCGTGGTGGCTCCGACACCATAAACACGGTCCTTTTGAGGGTCTCTGGAAACGTTTGACCTGGATTGGAAAAAATAAATAATTAAAGAATGATGAACGAAAAAACGATTAATGAACAATACGCATATATACGTACTTTACTTGAAGAGAAAAGACTCAAAGAAGCCTTAATGCAGTTGGAATCTTTGCTGTGGCAGTGTCCTGACTGGGATTTGCGCACTCGCCTGGAACAATTGCAGACCTCTTACAAATATATGCTGGAATACATGAAACAGGGAGCAAACGACCCTGACCGGTGGAATCTGTATCAAAAAATGGTAGCAGACACCTGGGGAATTGCCGACCAATCACGTTTGCTCATGTTGGACAACGCTTCATCAAGATATTATCATGAGGTACGCCGCACTCCCAGATCGGCGGACTTGTCGAACTATGGTATCAAAACAATATTACACATATTGGAGTCATTTAATGACGACTTGGCAGTCAGCGGATTACTGTCTGACGAAAAGATGGATGAAGTATTAAGACGACATGAAGATACGCTCAAGTTTATGTTTATAAGAACATGGACAAACAGTGCATGGACTCCCGAGGACGAGGAAGACGCAAAAGCTATGCTTGCCTCGGAATTACTTCCGGGAGATGACTTATGCTTATTTGTCAGTGCCCTCACATTGAGCTTGATGGAATGTTTCGACTTACGAAAAATAATGTGGCTGCTCAATGCTTACGAACACCCTAACGTCAACGTCAGCCAACGGGCATTGGTAGGTACAATGATTATCTTCCACATCTACAGAAGCCGTCTTTCTTTTTATCCGGAACTTATCAAAAGGGTAGATCTCATGGAGGAAATACCTTCATTCAGAGAAGACGTCGCACGTATTTACCGCCAAATGCTATTGTGTCAGGAAACGGAAAAGATTGATAAAAAGATGAGGGAAGAGATTATTCCTGAAATGCTGAAGAATGTTTCCTCCATGAAAAATATGCGGTTCGGTTTTGAAGAAAACGATGAAGAAAACAATGATATGAACCCGGATTGGGAAGATGCGTTCGAGAAGTCCGGCCTGGGAGATAAATTGCGTGAAATGAACGAATTGCAATTAGAGGGCGCAGATGTGTATATGAGCACTTTTGCCGCATTGAAAAATTATCCGTTCTTCCGCGAGGTGCATAACTGGTTTTATCCATTCAGCAAGCAACAGTCCAATGTACTCAAAGCAATGAAACAAGCGGGAAATCAGGGAGGCAGTCTGCTGGATTTAATTCTTCAATCGGGATTTTTCAGCAACAGCGATAAGTACTCGCTCTTTTTCACGATTCATCAATTGCCACAGTCGCAACAAGATATGATGTTGAGTCAGTTGAACGAACAGCAGGTGGCAGAATTGGCAGAGAAATCGAATGTTGAAACAATGAAGAGGTTCAATGAACGTCCGGGAACGGTCAGTAACCAATACCTGCACGACTTGTACCGTTTCTTCAAACTTAGTGTACGCAAGAGTGAGTTCAGAGATATTTTTAAAGAGAAGCTCGACCTTCATCACGTTCCTGCACTCGACAATATCTTGTATTGGGAAGATGTATTATTCCCCATTGCCGATTTTTATCTGGCAAAGGAACGTTGGGACGAGGCTATTGAAATTTATGAAGAACTGGAGTCTATTGGAGGATTCGAAGGAGAAAGTGCAGAATATTATCAGAAGTTTGGCTATGCATTACAGAAAAGAAAGAAATATGCAGAAGCTATTCAGGCTTATCTGAAAGCAGACACGCTGAAGCCGGATAATATTTGGAACAATCGCCACCTGGCTATTTGTTACCGGTTAAACAGAAACTATCAGGCTGCACTCACTTATTATAAAAAGGTAGAAGAAGCTGCTCCGGAAGATACCAATGTGACTTTCTATATCGGTAGTTGCCTAGCTGAACTGGGACAATATGAGGAAGCTCTGAATTATTTCTTCAAGTTGGATTTCATCGAGAACAATTGTATAAAGGCGTGGCGCGGCATCGGTTGGTGCTCGTTCATCAGTCAGAAATATGAACAGGCGATGAAATATTATGAAAAGATTATTAAACAAAAGCCGCTGGCTATTGATTATATGAACGCAGGGCATGTGGCCTGGGTAATGGGAGATATTCAGAAAGCTGCCGTTTTCTACGGAAAAGCCATTACAGCTAGTGGGAACCGGGAAAGATTCTTGGAGATGTTCCACAAAGATGAAGAATCTCTTCTCACACAAGGGATTCGAGAAGAGGACATTCCTCTGATGTTGGATTTATTATAGTCTCCTGCATCTTTCAATTCGGGATATTCAGTAAATATCCCTGCTTAAGAATACAGAAAAAGGCTGCCTCATTTTCTATTTTGAGGCAGCCTTTTCATATTATTGGATTAAGTAGAAATATTCAGATAGATTCAGAATCCTTACTATAACTTTTTCAACTCTCCATACAACTTCTGTATGGGAAGTCCCATAATATTATAGAAGCTACCTGAAATTGATTTCACACCGATATACCCGATCCATTCCTGAACGCCATACGCTCCTGCCTTATCCATCGGCTGATAGCGGTCGACATAATACTGGATTTCATCTTCTGACAAGACATCAAACAATACTTCAGAGGAAGCGGTAAAGCTTTTTTGCCATTCGGTAGTAGTCAGGCAAACACCTGTGAAAACCTGATGAGACTTTCCCGAAAGAGCACGAAGCATTTCAATGGCTCCTTCCCTGCCCTCCGGTTTTCCAAGTACTTTTCCATCCATCCAGACAATGGTATCTGCTGTAATCAATAATTCTCCCGGCTCCATCATGGTACGATAAGCATCTGCTTTTTCACGAGCAATATATTCAGGTATTTCAGCACCAACCAATGTATCCGGATATGACTCGTCTACATCCGGCAATGTTCTGACTACATAGTCCACTCCCAAGCCTGACATCAATTCTTTCCGACGGGGAGAATTGGAGGCTAGTATAATCTGATATTTCTTTAAATTATCAAGCATGATTCGATTTATGATTTATAATTTATGGTTTATGGTTGAAAATACTTTTTATTGATGTCACCAGTTGATTTCACCAGCCGAAAGCATCTTCTGCCATCCACAGACCATGAGCTTTCAGTACTTGCTCCACTACATCACGTCCGCAACCACGTCCGCCGTCTGCATAAGAGATATACTTTGCTACGGATTTCACTTCCGGCACGGCATCTTTCGGACAACATGGAAGTCCACATTCACGCATCACTTCAATATCCGGAACATCATCGCCCATATAGAGAATTTCATCATCGGTCAGTCCGTATTTATCACGAAAATCACGATAGTCGTGTATCTTGACGGCGGATCCCATATACAGATCCTTCACTCCCAGTCCTTCAAAACGGATACGCACTGCTTCTGTACGGCCACCGGTGATGATGGCTATGTGAAGTCCTTTTTTCACAGCCAACTGGATAGCGTACCCATCTTTGATATTCACAGTACGCATCGGCTCTCCGGAAGGATGCAAAGGTACGGTTGTCGAACTCAATACTCCGTCTACGTCAAAAGCTAAAGCCTTGATACGGGATAAATCATAGTTGATGGTGCTCATGGATACTTTTGCTCATTAGTTTATATATTTCCTGCAATGCCGGAGAATCTACCAACATGGCAAGATGATTGTTCATCACATTCTCATCGTAACGGACAGCGGGTCCGGTCTGTGCATCACGCGGTGCCAGTTCGTGTACTTTACGTGCCGTTTCATCTATCAGCGGAAGCATGACATCGAAAGGCAAGTTGTATTTTTCAAGCAAATCAGCAGCTAATGCATACATGTGATTTGTGAAATTGCAGATAAAAACAGCAGCCAAATGAAGGCTTTTACGCTGCTCGGAAGAAGCTTCGTAAACTTTCTCCGAAAGAGTGGCGGCAACAGCTTTCAAGAGCTCTACATCTTCCGGTCTTTTCGCTTCAACAAAGAAAGGTACTTCCTGAAAATTGACCTCACGTTGTTTACTGAATGTCTGCATCGGATAGAATACCCCATAGCGTTCTGCATGCCCTTCCCAAATACTCATCGGGATACTTCCCGCAGTATGCACCAACAAAGAATTCTGTTTCCCTTCTGTTATCTGCGGCAACAAATCTACCAAAGCGGCATCTTTCAAAGATACAATATACAATTTGGCATCTTTGGAGACTTCCTGTAAATCTGTAGTATATTCAGCTTCAACTTTCTCGGCTAAAGTACGGGCAGATTCCATGGTCCGGCTATATACCTGCACAATACGGAAGCCTTTATGATAGAGAGCCTTCGCCAGATTAGTAGCCAGATTACCTGCGCCAATAAACACAATCGGTGTATCTTCTATACTTCTCTTCATTATTTCCTTACCGTTTTGCAAACCAGAATAAAATGATGCCGACAATGAGCAAAGTCAATGGCAGCAGATACCCGGATAACGAACCCAGCAATGATATTACCAGACTGATATTCATCACCAGCCAAAGACCAAGTAACACAAAACCAATTGATTTATCGCGTTTGAAAATAAGAAAACAGATCGAAGCATACAATAACATATTGTCTTTATTCATCACCCAAGGTAGTCCAATAGTGGAGAAATGAATCAGTTTATCAATCAGATAAAGTGCTCCGATAACGATAAAGGTAACAGCAGTAGCCAAATAAGTATCTTTGCTGTTACTCGCTTTAGCAGCTCCCATATTTATTTTCCTCCGAATTTATTTATGTGAATTTTCTCCCATTGAAGATGTTCTTCGTTGAAAGGTTTACGTTCCATCCCTTTATGTCCGATAGCAATAACGGAAAGAATTTGAAGTTGCAGAGGAATGCCCAGGATTCCATGAACAAATTCATCGGAAGGCATTCCGGTAGCAGTGAAACGTTCGCGGACCTGCACCCAGCAGCTTCCCAAGCCGAGATCTTCGGCCTGCAACTGTATCATGATAGAAGCAATAGAAGCATCTTCAATCCAAACATCACTGGCCAACGGATCGGCCATTACCACAATTGCCAAAGCAGCGTCGGCAATGAATGAAGAAGCCTGTTCCTTACAATGAGACAATTCTTTCAATACCTCTTTATCATCAATCACTACAAACTGCCAACTATTACTACGTTTGGAAGAAGGAGACATCAAAGCTGCTTTCATCAACGTAACTACCTGATCTTGTGTCAACTCTTCATCGGTGAACTTCCGCATACTACGACGGTTCCTTATTAATTCACTGAAATTTTCCATATTATTTTCCGGTTTCATTTGATTAATGTATGCAAAGATAATGCAAACCGAGCGTAATAGGAAATAAAAGTATCTTTTTCATTTCTATTGTCAGAAGGGAATCTATGAGATGAAAAGAGTGCCAAATACTCCACTAAATGAAGAATATATTGTATCTTTGCACAGATAAATAATTTCATTATGAAAAAGCGAATTACACAAGACGATTACATTAAAGCGAATCGTAAAGCTAGCCGTGAGGCAGAAATTGAGATGTACGGGCACCCTATTTGTCACAAACGAGTGCACCAGTCAAAGAAAGTATATAACCGTAGAAAGATAAAGGCAGCCGATAAAAAGCTGCCTTATTTTTTTGTCTTCAAAATAGCGTCACTATCCTCCAGACATGGCGTCACTATCATGATAGGATAGCGTCACTATATTTAGGGGATTAAAAAAGAAGTTTATCTATTTACCTAATCTATCTAATTATCTATACAATCCGAGTTAATTCCCCGGTTGTAGAATCAATAATAAACCCGTAGACTGTCACATCTGAAGGGATCAAAGGATGACGCACGATAAAATCTACTGTTCCTCTCACCGACTTTTCTGTATCTTCGAAACCATCCAGCCACGAATGAAAGTCAACTCCGCAGAAACGCATCATGTCAATATAATCCGGATTGATCCCGCGTGCTTTCATTTTTTCGAGCATTACTTCACTGTGCATGTGGCAAGCTCCACAGTCAGAATGAGCAATCACCATTATCTCCTCCACACCCAGTTCAAAGATAGCTACGAGTAAACTCCGGATCACGCTACCAAAAGGATGGGAAATAACGCCACCTGCATTCTTTATCATTTTTACATCGCCATTCTTAATTCCTAATGCGGCTGGAAGCAAAGCTGTCAGTCGGGTGTCCATACAGGAAAGAATAGCTATTTTCTTATCGGGATATTTATTGGTAATATACGATTCGTATCCCTTGTTCTCAACAAATTGCTTGTTGTAAGCTAAAATTTCTTCTATCATAGTTCCGCTTAAATTATAAAGCTCTGTTTGATGATACAAAGATATAGAAAAAAGGGACATATCATCACGACATATCCCCTCTTTAATCTAAATTTAATCTGTAAGAGTACTAATACCCATTGTTTCCATATTCTTCTGCATTATCAATCTGACTCAAGAAGTTAAAAGAAATCGGACGCAAATAATGCTTGTTTTCATCAAAATTTTCAGCTGCACGAGGATTACCAACAGCAAGACGTTGTTTAAAAGAATCTTTGTGACGCTTCATCAATACCCAACGTTGATATTCTCCACATAATTCACGAGCATATTCGTCCATAACATCATTCTGTGTAGCATTACTCAATTTCATAGCATTGTAAGATGCATCATTGCGAGCGGCACGCTTTTTCAGTACATTTAAATATTCAGCAGCTTTTCCGCCATTTCCTAATTGTTGGTTAGCTTCAGCTGCAATCAGATATACTTCAGCCATACGCATAATGAACACATCACCTGTCTTACGTTGCAAATTGCTACTATATGAATCTTCCGACAACCAATTGTATTTGTTGAAACCAGGGTACATATTTTTGTCATTAGTAACTTTTATATCTGTTTTACGATATTGTCCGTTATCAAACAAATCATCAATATTGATTACATAATATCTACGTTTCGCTTTCTCCGCATCCGAAAGTCTTTCCTTTGACAAGTAGAAACAGATTCTATCATCATCTTCAGCTACAGGGTAAGGTATCACATAGGGGTTCTTCACTTCCTGCAATTTGGAAGGATCACCGCTATTTTCACCTTTCGGCCAAACCTTGGCTATCATTTTGGGCGCCCAAGTTCCATCATAATATGTATAATTCAAATCACCATAAGGATAAATATACTCATTATGGAATTTTGCATCCAATCCATAAGTATTGATTATATTTTGAGTAAGAATTGTAAATGAACTAATATTATCGTCTACCCCATGCTTAGTTCCAATTTTTGGCGTTGTACCATCATCCAATGTCTGCTTCTTGGTAAATAAATAACTACCTCCCGTCTGTACGGCAGAAAACTGTACAAAAGCCGTAGTAAAAGTAACTTCCCATCGCTTATCATAATCAGCATCAAAACAATCCAGCAAATATTTAGATGGTGCTAACGTATTATTGTTGGTACGTCCATACCAATAGTTCTTATTATCCGGAGTAGGATAAATAGTGAGAGTATTTGGCTTTGGATACATATAAGTAAAGTTATTATTACATTGTGTTCCAGCATTCCAATTCTCCAAATTCGTAGCATCCGGACCGGCAGCAATAAATAAAGCTTCTTTATTATTTCGATTATTTACCGGAGCCCATACATCTTCCACATCATCATACAGACAGTCACCATACGCTAAAATCATGTCCTCTGCCACTTCTTTAGCACGTTGCCAATAAGATACTCCATCTTCTGTCAGCCCATATTCGCCACCACCTTGAGCATAAACGCGAGCCAAAAGTCCTAACGCGGTTTTCTTAGTCACACGCGCACGATTATTATCATAAGGAGTATCTTCAAGATTATTGGCCGCAAATTTCAAATCATCAATTATCTGCGTATATAGTTCTTCAATAGAGTTACGCTGCGGAGTCAAAATAGGATCTTGAGATGATTCTTCCAAGGTTAACGTTACATTCCCATACGTATTCACCAATATGGAATAATAAAACGCACGGAGACAGCGGGCTTCAGCCACTAAAGTCGTTATATCTTTTTCATTGCCATCCGTTAGTAATTCAGCCCTGTTTACTACTGCATTACAATTACCGATCATAGAATAAGCCTGACCGAATAATTTATTTGTAGCATTCGTATTCGTAGCTAAACCATCATAATAAATCACCTGCTTGGCATAATCCGGATTACCGGCAGGAGTTATCCAACAGTCCGTACCACCTTCAGCCACAGACAAGAAATCATAGACACTGAATAACTGCCCGTAAAGTGATGAATAACAATAAGACTGTAATCCTTTAAGCCCATCGAACGTTGCAAGAATTTCATCTCCTGTTTTTTGGCTTGGATTATACTCATCAAGCGAGCAGGCAGACATTGAAGCCACAGCGAATGTAAGCGCTGCTATTTTATAGATTGTACTTTTCATTTCAATACTTTTTTTAGTGAAAAACTAGAATGTAACATTTACACCAAATACAAATTGTTTGGTCAATGGGTACTTCAGAGAACCATTCATTTCCGGATCATAGTCTTTCAGCAAATGGCTTTTCGCAAATACAAACGGATTTGTAATGGTAGCATAGAAACGACACTTCTCTATACCGGCTGATTTTAAGATAGATTTCGGCAGACTATATCCCAATGTAATGTTCTTAATCTTTATAAACGAACCGTCTACATAGCGTAATGCGTAATATCCTGTATATTGTTCGAGACCTTTATTAGCATTGGCGGCAGGAAAATCATTTGAAGGGTTGTTTTCAGTCCAATAATTGAAATAGGTCGGGAAGTTACGTATACCCTTCGGGTCATAAGACGTCAACATATCATAAGCAAACATCTGTCCGTAACGTGCATAAACAAACACACTTAAATCAAAGTCCTTCCAGGTAAAATTATTCTGGAATCCTAAAGACCAATCCGGAGAGTTGTGACCCAGAATTTGATAATCTGCATCACTTGGAGTATATTTATTATCAGAAGTGTAATAAATAACATTACCATTTTCATCCACAGCAGCACTACCCGTTTCTTCATCTATTTTATAGAATCTACCATCAGATTCTTTTACTAAATTAGGTATATTGATTTTCAAATCACCAGGTGCAGCACCAAATACCGCCGCATCAGTTTCCTCACCTTTTTGCCATACACCATCCAACTTATAATGATAATAAGAGTTAATAGCTTCTCCCAATGCCAATGCATAACCGGTGTCACCATTATTAAGCACATCTGAATCTCCACCGGACAATTTGGTTATTTTCTCTTTATTATGATTGAAAGTTACACTTGAACTCCAGGTAAAGTTCTTTGTTATAATATTACGTGTATTAAGAGCCAACTCAAAACCTTTATTGCTAGTCTCACACATATTTAAATTAGTAGTATAATTCGCTTTAGGTCCGCCATCCGGGGAGAATGCTCCATTAATAACAGGAAGTGCCTTGTTCCATATAACATCTTTTGTTTTTGTATTATAATATTCCATACTGACATCAATGCGATTATTTAAGAATGCAGCGTCAATACCAATATTCGTGTTATACGACTTTTCCCATGTAAGCAAATAGTTCGGAATATTCTGTGAGAATTTATAAATCGGCGTCAGAACACCTCCTAATATCATATTTACAGCAGTAGCATCCAATGATGCAGCAGACGAATACGGATCAATCCCCGCTGTACTACCCGTAACACCATATCCGAAGCGAATTTTCAGATTACTCAACCAGTTAGTCGTACTCTCCATAAATTTTTCATCAGAAATTCTCCATCCCAAAGAAAAAGCCGGGAAAGTATCCCATTTATTACCTTCTGCCAGTCTGGAAGAGCCGTCATGGCGGACAGATGCAGCAAATAAATACCTACCCATATATGAATAGTTTAAACGACCGACATATCCCATCCCCTTAGACATACTATAAGAAGTACTTCCCGAAGTTGAGGAATTACCATCAAGAATATTATGCCATAAGAATTTATTATCAGAAACACCTTTTTGATACAAAGTAGTGACATCGCTACGATTGTGGTTCCACGATGTAACTGCAGTAAGAGTTATATCATGCACTTTCTTAATCTGGAAATTATAAGTAAGTATATTTTCCCACTTATAATTATACGAACGGTTGTCCTTAACTTGCGCCTTAATGCCATCTGCCGTTTGATTTGCCTTATACCATTGAACAGACCCCTCTCCTGTGAAAGTGTTACTACGTGAATATCCCAAACTAGCACCAGCACGAGTAATAAAAGTCAGCCCTTTAAGAGGAGTGATTTCCAAGTAAGGATTAAAATAGACCTTAAGGTTTTGAGCCTGATTGCGGTACAAACTTTTATCCTCATTTAAAAGATAATTATATACTGTAGATGAAGGATCGGCAACAGGTTGCGGATTGATGCTTCCATCTTCATTATACAAGGATCCAAGAGGATTTGACGCCATCAAAGTCTGTAAATCAGAATCAGCTTTATTTTGATGTACATAAGACAGTTGAGCATCAATGCCTACCTTCATCCACTTTTTAATCTTATGATCTACCCGGATTTTAGATGAATAAAGTTTATAGCTATCTTGTGCAAACTGCCCATCCTCATTAGAGAAGTTCAGAGAAAAATATGCCTTTGTCTTTTCCGTTCCACCAGCCACAGAAACAGAATAATTCTGTGTTACACTGGTTTTCAACAAAGCATCCACCCAATCTATATATTGGCCATTTTGATGTGCACTCCATTCAGCATCAGTAGTAAACAGATTTTTATCATCAGCAACCGAACTCCAACGTCCATCGCCAGCACCAACAGATGCATCTCTCAAGGTTTGTATATAACTTTCTCCACTACGCATCTCCGGAGTCCTTGACCAGCCGTTTACACCTACGTATGCATTAAAATTAACAATTGCTTTGCCTTCCTTACCACCTTTAGTAGTAATTAAAATAACACCGTTCGCACCACTTGAACCATAAATAGCTGTCGAAGAAGCATCTTTTAAAACTTCAATGCTTTCAATATCATTCGGATTCAATGTAGAATAATCCCCCGGCATACCATCAATTATAAATAAAGGATTTCCGGAATCCTTCTGGAATGACCGGTTACCACGCAACTGCATCTTTACTCCCGAACCGGCCTGTCCCGATTCACGCGTAATATCCAATCCTGCCACCTTACCTTGTAAAGCCTGCATCGGATTTGAACTTGGATTCATCACTACATCTTCACTTTTTACAGAAGTGATAGCTCCTGTCAAATCACGTTTTTTCATCGTACCGTAACCCACAACAACCACTTCATCCAATGCCTGCGTATCCGAAACCATTTTCACATTGACCGGTCCGTTGCCCGTCACAGTCACCGTTTGTTCTTTGTAACCGATATAAGAAATGACCAGTTCTTTTCTTCCCGCCGGAAGATCGATAGAGAAGTTACCGTTAAAATCGGTAATCGTACCTGTACTTGTTCCTTTCACAACGATAGAAACTCCAATCAGCGGCTCCCCGCTTTCATCAATGATAGTTCCTTTCACAGTTTTCGTTTGTGTGACAACTTGCACCATAGTATTAGAAACTCCATCTTCTGCATAAACAGCGTATGACAGAGGGGCAGCCAATAAAGACAACCCTAAAATCATGGAAGCGCGTCTATGATGATTCTTCCATGCTTCAACAAATGCATTACATCTCATTCGTTCTAATTTAAAGTTAATATTAATTCTCGTTGTTTTGCAAAAACTATTCGATTATAATCTTAATTTAAGACGAACCTAATTTTAATACGTACTCACTTTTCATACCATATTTCTCCTATAAAATACATTTTTTCCATTAAATATGCAAAGATATATTGTACTTTACTTCAGGCAGTTCCAACAAAATCTTTGTTTTGTTGTTGAATAAAGAATAAAAAGTGTAAATTTGTACCTAGATGCCACTTAAACTAACCACATATTATCATGGGAAGGACATTCCTGAATTGCCTGGAAAAAACGCCTTCCATTCCAAAGAGTTATTTCAGATTTATGAAGCGACTCCGGGGTATACTCCTTTATTAATAGTGGCAACAGAAGACGGCAGACCTGTGGCACGCCTGCTTGCTGCTATCCGCAAAGCGAAAAAGTGGCTTCCCTCCTCTTTAGTAAAACATTGCGTAGTATATAGCGAAGGTGAATTTCTGGATGAGTCGCTTTCGACCAACAAAGAAAAGGCAGAAGAAATCTTTGGCGATATGCTCGAACATCTCACACAAGAAGCATCGCGTAGCTGTGTCCTGATCGAATTCCGGAACCTCAATAATTCGATGTTCGGCTATCGGGTTTTCCGTGCCAATGATTATTTCCCTGTCAATTGGCTGCGGGTACGCAATTCGCTGCACAGTATGAAAAAGACGGAAGACCGGTTCAGCCCGTCACGCATCCGGCAGATAAAAAAAGGACTCAAGAATGGAGCCAAAGTAGAGGAGGCACATACCGTGGAAGAAATACATGATTTCTCACGGATGCTGCACAAGGTTTATTCCTCCCGCATACGCAGATATTTCCCTGCCAACGACTTTTTCCGTCACATGAACGATATGCTAATCAAAGGACAACAGGCAAAAATATTCGTAGTAAAATACAAAGAGAAAATCATTGGCGGTTCCGTCTGTATCTACTCGGGAGATGACGCGTACCTTTGGTTTTCCGGAGGAATGAGAAAGACATACGCACTTCAGTATCCGGGAGTGTTGGCCGTCTGGAAGGCATTGGAAGACGCCCGCCAACGGGGATTCCGTCACATGGAATTTATGGATGTAGGACTTCCGTTCCGCAAACACGGTTATCGTGATTTCGTTCTCCGATTCGGAGGAAAGCAGAGCAGTACCCGCCGCTGGTTCCGTGTCAATTGGAATTGGCTGAACAAACTCTTAGTCAAATTTTATGTCTAAATGTAATCTCAAGATTGCAAAACGACTCTTCATGCTCCTTTCCTACCATTTTTTCTGTTTAATAATCCAATAATTAAATGCAGAAATATTTCTTTATTAGGTAAGAAATGTCTTTCTTTGTGCTGTTTTATGCCATATAAGCACATGATTAAAACCAAATAAAAAAAGTATAGTTATGAAGATTTCACACATTGAACATCTGGGCATTGCTGTAAAAAGCATCGAAGAAGCCCTTCCTTACTACGAAAATGTATTAGGTCTGAAGTGTTACAACATTGAAACAGTGGAAGATCAGAAAGTAAGAACTGCTTTTTTAAAAGTAGGCGAAACCAAAATTGAACTGTTGGAGCCGACTTGCCCGGAGAGTACTATTGCCAAATTCATTGAAAACAAAGGTGCAGGTGTTCACCACGTTGCCTTTGCTGTAGAAGATGGCGTAGCCAATGCTTTGGCAGAAGCAGAAAGCAAAGAAATCCGCCTTATCGACAAAGCTCCCCGCAAGGGTGCCGAAGGTTTGAATATTGCTTTCCTTCACCCGAAATCAACTTTGGGCGTGTTGACAGAACTCTGCGAACATTAATCATAAACTCTAAAACCAACAAGAACTCATGAGTAATCAACTTGAAAAAATTAAAGAGCTTATTGAACGCCGTGCCGTAGCACGTATCGGAGGCGGTGAAAAAGCAATTGCGAAGCAACATGAAAAAGGGAAATACACAGCACGCGAGCGTCTGGCTATGCTGCTTGACGAGGGTAGCTTCGAAGAAATGGACATGTTCGTTGAGCACAGATGCACGAACTTCGGAATGGAGAAAAAACATTATCCGGGAGACGGTGTAGTAACCGGCTGCGGTACAATCGAAGGACGTCTGGTATATGTGTTCGCACAGGACTTCACTGTTTCTGCCGGTTCACTGTCAGAAACGATGTCATTGAAGATTTGTAAAATTATGGATCAGGCCATGAAGATGGGTGCTCCTTGTATCGGTATCAACGACTCGGGTGGTGCACGTATCCAGGAAGGTATCAACGCTTTGGCAGGTTATGCAGAAATCTTCCAACGCAACATCCTTGCTTCGGGTGTTATTCCGCAGATTTCCGGTATCTTCGGTCCTTGTGCCGGTGGTGCTGTTTATTCTCCGGCTCTGACCGACTTCACACTGATGATGGAAGGCACTTCTTATATGTTCCTCACCGGACCGAAAGTGGTGAAGACCGTTACAGGTGAAGACGTTAGCCAGGAAAACCTCGGTGGCGCAAGCGTTCACTCCACTAAATCGGGTGTAACTCATTTCACCGCCCAAACAGAAGAAGAAGGTTTCGAACTGATTCGCAAACTGTTGAGCTATATTCCTCAAAACAACCTTGAAGAAGCTCCTTATGTAGATTGCACAGACCCAATCGACCGTCTGGAAGATTCTTTGAACGATATTATCCCCGACAGCCCTACTAAACCGTATGACATGTACGAAGTGATCGGCGCTATTGTGGACAACGGTGAATTCCTTGAAATCCAGAAAGATTATGCAAAGAATATCATCATCGGTTTCGCCCGCTTCAACGGACAATCGGTAGGTATCGTTGCTAATCAGCCTAAGTATCTGGCTGGTGTGCTCGATAGTAACGCATCTCGTAAGGGTGCACGTTTCGTTCGTTTCTGCGATGCATTCAATATTCCTATCGTATCGTTGGTAGACGTACCGGGATTCCTTCCGGGAACAGGTCAGGAATACAATGGCGTTATCCTTCATGGTGCTAAACTGTTGTATGCTTACGGTGAAGCTACTGTGCCTAAGGTTACTATCACATTGCGTAAATCTTACGGTGGTTCTCACATCGTGATGAGCTGTAAGCAACTTCGCGGTGACATGAACTACGCATGGCCTACTGCCGAAATCGCAGTAATGGGTGGTGCAGGAGCAGTAGAAGTATTGTATGCACGCGAAGCCAAAGATCAGGAAAACCCTGCTCAATTCCTTGCAGAGAAAGAAGCAGAATACACGAAATTGTTCGCCAATCCTTACAATGCAGCTAAATATGGCTACATCGACGATGTGATTGAACCGCGCAACACACGTTTCCGTGTTATCCGTGCTTTGCAGCAATTGCAGACTAAGAAATTGAGCAATCCGGCTAAGAAGCATGGTAATATTCCGTTGTAATCCTACTTTTCACATTAAAACAAGAACGATTATGAACAAAACCAAAATCGGAATATTCCTTTCTTTGCTGTTGCTGATTGGTCTGACTTCTTGTGGAGAGCAAAAGTCGAACAATAAGCTGGTGCTAAACGAAATCCTGATAGACAATCAGAGTAATTTTCAGGACGATTACGGATTGCACAGCGCATGGATTGAAATATTCAATAAATCATTCGGTAGCGCCGACCTGGCAGCTTGCTTGCTGAAAGTAAGTAGCCAACCGGGCGATACAGTTACTTATTTTATCCCGAAAGGTGATATACTTACTTTAGTGAAACCACGCCAACATGCACTATTCTGGGCAGATGGCGAACCTAACCGTGGTACTTTCCATACCAGCTTCAAGCTGAATCCGGAAACAGCTAATTGGGTTGGTCTGTTCGACTCCGGCAAAAAGTTGCTCGACCAGATTGTAGTGCCCGCAGGCGCGCTCGGTCCCAACCAATCATACGCTCGTGTAAGCGACGGGGCAGCTGAATGGGAAGTAAAAAGTGGAAGCGGTGACAAATACGTGACTCCGAGCACCAACAACAAGACTCTTGACAGCAATTCCAAGATGGAAAAGTTTGAAGAACACGATGCTGATGGCGTTGGAATGTCCATTTCTGCCATGAGCGTAGTATTCTGCGGATTGATTCTTCTCTTTATTGCTTTTAAGATTGTAGGAAAAGTAGCTGTTAATTTGAGCAAGCGTAACGCTATGAAATCTAAAGGCATTGACAAGCATGAAGCTAAGGAACTGTCACAGGCTCCGGGCGAAGTATACGCTGCTATTTCTATGGCATTACACGAAATGCAGGATGAGGTGCACGACGTAGAAGAAACGGTGCTGACCATCACCCGCGTAAAACGCAGCTACTCACCATGGAGTTCGAAGATTTACACTTTGCGTGAAACTCCTCCCAGAAAGTAAGTCACCTTTTAAAAAGTAAAAACGATGAAAGAATATAAATATAAAATCAACGGTAACTCATATAAAGTAACCATCGGAGATATTGAAGACAACATCGCTCATGTAGAAGTGAACGGTACACACTATAAAGTAGAAATGGAGAAACAGCCGAAGCCTGTTGCGAAACCCGTGACAGTACGCCCGATGCCTAATGCTCCTGCTGCTCCTACTCAAGTAGTGAAACCGACCGCTCCGTCTACCGGAAAATCAGGAGTAAAATCTCCGTTGCCGGGTGTGATCCTCGACATCAAAGTGAATGTAGGCGATACTGTAAAGAAAGGACAGACCATTATCATATTGGAAGCCATGAAGATGGAAAACAATATCAATGCGGATAAGGACGGTAAGATTACTGCCATCAACGTCAACAAGGGAGACTCTGTTCTTGAAGGTAATGACCTCGTAATTATTGAATAATATGGGAGACTTTATAAACTTTTTAGGAAATAACCTGGCCGACTTCTGGACATACACAGGCTTTGCCAATGCTACGGTAGGGCATGTAGTCATGATTCTCGTTGGCTTGGTATTCATCTATTTGGCAATAGCCAAAGAGTTCGAACCAATGTTGCTGATTCCTATCGGTTTCGGTATGTTGATCGGTAATATACCTTTTAATATGGATGCCGGGCTGAAAGTCGGTATTTATGAAGAAGGTTCTGTATTGAATATATTGTATCAGGGAGTGACCTCCGGCTGGTATCCGCCGCTCATCTTTTTGGGTATCGGTGCCATGACGGACTTCTCGGCACTTATCTCTAATCCAAAATTGATGCTGATTGGTGCAGCTGCACAGTTCGGTATCTTCGGTGCATATATGATCGCATTGGAAATGGGTTTCGACCCAATGCAAGCCGGTGCTATCGGTATCATTGGTGGAGCAGACGGCCCGACGGCCATCTTCCTTTCTTCCAAGCTAGCACCTAACCTGATGGGAGCCATTGCGGTGTCCGCCTACTCCTATATGGCGTTGGTTCCGGTGATACAGCCGCCTATCATGCGTCTGCTCACCACCAAGAACGAACGTGTCATCCGCATGAAACCGCCGCGTGCCGTTTCTCACACGGAGAAGGTGATTTTCCCGATCATCGGTTTGTTGCTGACTTGTTTCCTGGTTCCTTCCGGTCTGCCTTTGCTGGGTATGCTGTTCTTCGGTAACCTGTTGAAAGAAAGTGGTGTAACCCGCCGTTTGGCTAATACTGCCAGTGGTCCGTTGATTGATACAATCACTATCCTGTTGGGTCTGACAGTAGGTGCTTCTACACAAGCATCCGAATTCCTGACGCTTGACTCTATCAAGATCTTTGCCCTCGGTGCATTGTCATTTGTTATTGCAACGGCATCCGGTGTCATCTTCGTTAAGATCTTCAATATCTTCCTGAAGAAGGGTAATAAGATCAATCCGTTGATCGGTAATGCAGGTGTCTCTGCTGTTCCCGACTCTGCACGTATCTCACAAGTGATTGGTTTGGAATACGATTCGACCAACTATTTGCTGATGCACGCTATGGGTCCGAACGTTGCCGGAGTGATCGGTTCAGCTGTTGCTGCCGGTATTCTGCTTGGATTCTTGATGTAAGAAACATTATATAATAGATAAGAACACCCGTGTTACATTCAGTTGTGACACGGGTGTTCTTTATTACAGCCATAGTGTTATCTTCTCTCCGTTCTGAAACGATTAAACGTCATAAAAAAGGCTGCTACCAGTGTTCAAACCGGAGCAGCCTCTTTCTTTTATTTATGGAATAATCCGGAGATTATTACTGTGCCAATTTGTTGTCAGAACCGAGCACGTTGATGATTTTGTGCTTGTACAGTTTTTCCATGTTGTCACGAGCCGGGCCAAGATACTTACGTGGGTCGAATTCAGCCGGTTTTTCAGCGAATACCTTACGTACAGCAGCAGTCATAGCCAGACGAGAGTCAGAGTCGATGTTGATTTTGCAAACAGCAGACTTAGCAGCTTTACGCAATTCTTCTTCCGGAATGCCGATAGCAGCTTTCAGTGCACCACCATATTTGTTGATAGTTTCCACTTCTTCTTCCGGAACTGAAGATGATCCGTGAAGAACGATAGGGAATCCCGGAAGTTTTTCCATTACAGCGTCCAATACTTCGAATGCCAATGGAGGAGGAACCATACGGCCAGTCTTCGGGTCGATGTGGCATTGTTCCGGAGTAAATTTGTAAGCACCGTGAGAAGTACCGATTGAGATAGCCAAAGAGTCGCAACCAGTGCGAGTAGCGAAGTCGATTACTTCTTCAGGGTCAGTATATGTGTGGTGGTCAGCAGAAACTTCATCTTCTACACCAGCCAATACGCCAAGTTCACCTTCTACAGTTACGTCGAACTGGTGAGCGTATTCAACAACTTTCTTAGTCAATGCTACGTTTTCTTCGTAAGGAAGGTGAGAACCATCGATCATTACTGAAGAGAAACCTGAATCGATACAAGATTTGCAAGTTTCGAATGTATCTCCGTGGTCAAGGTGAAGAACGATTTCCGGATGTGCGCAGCCTAATTCTTTAGCATATTCTACAGCACCCTGTGCCATGTAACGCAACAAAGTAGCGTTAGCATACTGACGAGCACCTTTAGAAACCTGAAGAATCACAGGAGATTTAGTTTCAACAGCAGCCTTGATGATAGCCTGCATTTGTTCCATATTGTTGAAGTTGAATGCTGGGATAGCATATCCACCTTTGATAGCCTTAGCAAACATTTCTCTTGTGTTTACCAATCCTAAATCTTTGTAATTTACCATTTTGTTTAAAGTTTATTGTTAGTGAATAAAAATTCTACGCAAAAGTAAGCATTATCCATCGAATAACGAACATCGGAAAGAAAAATATAGTAGAAAAAGGTTTAAATCAGACTGCAAAATTTAGCAGGAATACGAGTGTGACATTAGATTGTAATGTCCACCTTGCAAACTTTGGGATTTATGATTTCTGAATTCTGATTGATGCCTTCGGATTTATATCTCCTTATTTATACCTTATTTATACCTCATTTTTCATTCATTTAATCACCAAAATCTGCATAGCAAATCAGAAATCATAAATTAGAAATCAGAAATTTTAGAAAACCTTTTTCTATTTCACAGAAAAGCATTATCTTTGCGCTCTGAAAATGACCATTACACTATTTCTTACCAAAATAGTAACAGAATATAAATTAAAAAAACAGATACTGAAATGAAAAAAGGCCTTCATCCAGAATCATACCGTCCGGTAGTATTTAAAGATATGTCAAATGGTGACATGTTTTTGTCTAGATCAACTGTAGCAACTAAAGAAACCATCGAATTCGAAGGTGAAACTTATCCGTTGCTGAAGATTGAAATCTCAAACACTTCTCACCCGTTCTATACAGGTAAATCTACATTGGTAGATACTGCAGGTCGTGTTGATAAGTTCATGAGCCGTTACGGTGACCGTAAGAAGAAATAATTCGATCTTTCGTGAAAGATGAAAAAAGAGGAGATTCTCGCAGAGAATTTCCTCTTTTTCGTTTTCTATCCTGCCCCACATTCGTTTTTCATCCTCTTCTATCCTCCTCACAACAAACAGCAGGTCAGTCCGAAAGCCCCCGCCTGTCAGCGTTAAATATCATCCAACAAGAAATCGGCTATATGACGATGCCTGACACCTTCCACATTATCCTGCCACAAGCTGTCCATGCTAACTACATATTTAGGATAATGGTCGTTAATGGCGAGCAAAGGAGCAAACTCCCTCTCAACAGTGGCCTGTGAAGCTAACTGATACGTTACTTGCACATAAATCTTTTCTTCCCGACGGATGGCTACAAAATCCACTTCTTTATCATCCTGTTTGCCTACATACACTTCATAACCCCTTCTTTTCAACTCCAGACAGACCAGATTCTCCAACATACCTGCAATCAACCGGTCACGATAGCCCATCACGGAATAAATCAAAGAAAGGTCACTTACAAAATACTTCTCATTCGTCTGCAGAATTTCCTTTCCTTTAATATCATATCGGGGAATACGTTGAATGATAAAAGCACTTTCCAATGCATTCAGATAATTATAGATGGTATTCATATCCACCTTCCGTTGCTGACTTTTGAAGTAATCGGCTATATTTTTAGCGTTCAGCTTATTGCCTATATTATCGAAAACAAACTTCACTACCCGTTCGAGCAATTCCACATTCCGGATATTGTGACGCTGCACCGTGTCACGAAGAATGACAGAAGAATAGATGTCGTAGACAATTTTATAGATAGCCTCATATCCATAATCGGCAGTATGTATGGCTGGGAATCCTCCCATACGGAGATATTTCTGAAATTCCTCCTTCCGGTTGAGTGTCGGATCATTGGCCTGCAAGTCATGGAAAGTCAGATATTCTCTAAAAGACAAGGTCATGACATGGAAAGCGACATACCGTCCCGTTAAATAAGTTGCCAGTTCGGACGATAACATACGTGAGTTGGAGCCGGTGACATAAATATCCGTATCCAAATCTACCAGAAGTGAGTTGACCACTTTTTCCCAACCGTCCACTTCCTGAATTTCATCCAAGAGAATATAATATTTACCCGCATCTCCTGCCTGCCCCCGAATATAAGCATACAAAGCCTCCGCCTCTTTCAGATCTATCCACTGAAAACTTTCAAAATTCAGATAGATGATACGTTCTTCACGAACTCCTCTCCTCAACAGTTCGTCACGAATCAGACGCAGCACTACCGACTTTCCACTGCGACGAATACCCGTTATCACTTTTACAAACGGCTTATCTATAAAAGGAACGATTTGTTCCATATACTGTTCACGATTAATCATATTCAAAAGTTTTTAGGGTTATAAGCACAAAGATATACTATTTTCGGAAAGTTTTTAGGGTTATAACCCTAAATAAATCCATAAATTCAGATTCTTTTAGGGTTACAAGCCGAAAAATAAATAAAAGAAATATGACTGAATCCGATTTATTACCAAATAAAGAAAGTACCTTTACCCGACTAATTAATAAAAAATGGAAATAACCGATTTAAAACAAATGACAAAGGAAGAAGTTTTCAATTTCATCAGACAACGCCTTTCTTTCAGTAAAGAGCTGCAAGAACAATTCAGGCATGTGAATAAAGACGATCTCGCAAAAGAACATCGCAGATTCGAAATGTCCGGAAATGAATCAAAGACAGGCCAATGCACGATTTTCAACACAGCGATTCTGAACGAGTTTGCCGATCTTGGCATCTATGATTATACTTCTTACCTTTTTCTCGACTTCCACAATGGCACTCCAACCGTTTATCTCAAATACTTCTCCGAAAATGAAAATTTGGAATATACATTTACCGGATATACCACAACGGAAATCATCTTTGCAATTCTTGAACTGACTATCTTCTCCGGAAAGCCCAAAAGAAATCGCAGCTAAAAAAAGAATTGCACGGAAAGACAATGCGAGGTCAGAAGACTTTTATGGCTTTCATTTAGGCACGGATTACACGGGTTTCACGGTTCCATTAGACTAAAACTGCGAAATCCGTGTAATCCGTACCTAAATAATATCAATCTAATAGATGGTTTTACTTTTGGCTCCCTCCTTTTTATCATCACATTATATTTGCCACCCGTATAGCATATTTACCATCTTTATACAATACTCTCTATTCTCATACCATATTTCCTGCATTTATTTCCTCTTTTCCATCCTATTCCGAAAAAAACATATATCTTTGTCATACGCTTTCTGCCCATCAGCGTGATGAAACAGGCAAAAGCGGTTTTTATTCCTTAATGGAGTAAATAACGTATTGTTTCCCAAATCGAAACTTAGCAAATTTCATGTACCGGGAAATGATACAACAGATACTCCACGTAGATGATCGTATATCAACATATCGATTAGAGATTTGTTATATATAAACGTTTGGCGTGGGTGTCTGTTGTTTATCATTATCTGGTGCACGGTATGCTAAGACCTCGATTTAGATAATGGTACAACAGCACTCACGCTTTTATTGTATCCGGTCGGTTTCAACAATCCTTATACCCCAACCAATTCCCCACCCGACCGAAATCATAAAAATCGTGGGTGTTCGTTGCACCTCTCCGGACAATACATTATTTACTCCTTTTTTTATAACACATTAAAACAAAAGCAATATGCCAAAATGGATTAGTGTAGAAAAAGCAGTGATTAAGTATCACATCGAAAAAGAAGCGATCCTGCTTTGGGTGGAAATGGGACAATTTCCTATGTTATACATAGACAATGTTCCGAACGTTGACGAAGAATGTATTCTGGAACTCTTTCGCCGAAGTAAAGCCGGCATTACAGCAGAATATATTGATACGCTGGAACAACTGTGCATAGATAAAACAATGGTCTGCGAGAAATACGCCCACATTATTCAATTGAAAGAAAAGGAAATTCAGCTGCAGAAGGAAATAAATACGTTGATAAACGAAATACAGGCAGCAATGAAGAGACAAAATGAACGGATCCGGGATTTGAAAAAAGCGATTGGAGAGAATAACAACGTTATACGTAGTGACAGTTGGATAAAAAGGCTGCGCAAAAAGTTTCAATTGTGAATAATTATCAGTGTACCAATTACCATGTGGGACATTATTGCACGGTTTTCACCACAGAGGATAAGGAGAACCCAGAGGCTATAATTATCTCTGAATTAGGACTCTGAAAACTCTATGTCCTGTGGTGAAATAGTCCATTTATATACTGATTTAAATTAAATGCTACATAGGGAAAAAATATCGATCATAAGTATCATTCATTTTAATAATCATTTCATTATCAAAAGAATAACTATGATAGATAGCTTTTTAAAAAGGTATCTATCATGCTTTTACCAGCAAAAACAGGTTATCTATCATCAACAAAATAGCCGAATAAAGGCCCTATATGCATAAGATAGCTTGTTTTTGTTGCAATGAACCTGTATAAATCCGATAATCATGGCTTGATAATCCAACTTTAACGGTGATAAGTTTATAGCCCACGTATGAAGGCTGTACAGCCCACGCTTGTAAACCATACAGCCTACAGATGCGGGCTGTACAGCCTACATACGTGGGCTATAGAAACATTACCGCTCCCAATAGATTATTAAGCTATCAAATACAGGTTGTCATCCTATAAAACGTGCATTCTTATGCCTTTAAATGGGTAATCTCACCTAATACTACACTAAAATAGACAAAGTATAGGCATGATAGATAGCTGTTTTTTGCAATAAAACTATGATAGATACCTTTTTTAAAAGTTATCCATCATAGTTATTCTTTTGATAATGAAATGATTATTAAAATGAATGATACTTATGATCGATATTTTTTCACTATGTAGTATTTAATTCAAATCCGTACGGTTTAGTTATGAATAATGCAATAACCTTCAAAAGAGTTGGACGGGAATTTTACCTTAGAAACGGTAAAGTTCCCGTTTTTTTGTGTTCCATATAAAGGTTAAGAGGCAGGATATGAAAAGACAGGAATATTGAACATAAATAAACAAGAGTTGTTTTAGTATATTATTCGCTATTTATCAACGCAAAACCTCTAAACATCAACGTGGTATATGAAAAAGAAATTTGGATTCGTCCTGGCGGCTGCAATCTTGCTGGCTGGCTGCGGACAGAAAAAAGAAACGACAACGACAACTGCACGTCCCGTAAAGACTACGATTGTCGAGTCAAGATCGATTATCAGAAAAGATTTCTCGGGAATCGTGGAAGCGGTGGAATATGTGAAGCTGGCTTTCCGGGTCAACGGACAAATCATTCAGCTTCCTGTCATCGAAGGACAGAAAGTGAAAAAAGGACAACTCATCGCGGCTATCGACCCCAGAGACATCGCGTTGCAATATGCCGCTACGAAATCGGCATACGAAACGGCTTCGGCACAAGTGGAACGTAACAAACGGCTCCTCTCCCGGCAAGCGATCTCCGTGCAGGAATATGAAATCAGCCTCGCCAACTTCCAGAAGGCGAAATCTGAATACGAACTGTCTGCCAACAATATGCGCGACACCAAGCTGACAGCTCCTTTCGACGGTTCTATCGAAAAACGACTGGTGGAAAACTATCAGCGTGTCAACTCCGGTGAGGGTATCGTGCAGCTTGTCAATACACACAATCTGCGTATCAAATTCACCATTCCGGATGCGTATCTTTATTTGTTACGCACCAAAGACCCGCGTTTCCTTGTAGAGTTCGACACATTTAAAGGACACGTGTTTCAAGCGAAACTGGAAGAATATCTTGATATTTCTACGGATGGCACAGGAATTCCGGTCAGCATCACGATTGACGATCCGTCATTCGACCGCGATCTGTATGCAGTGAAACCCGGTTTCACGTGCAGCATCCGTTTCACGGCAGATGTAGGTCCGTTGGTGCAGGATAGCTGGACGATTGTACCGCTTAGTGCCGTATTCGGCGAAAGCGAAGGGAATAAAATGTATGTCTGGGTGGTAGAAGACAACAAAGTCCACAAACGGGAAGTGACCGTCAACGCCCCGACCGGAGAAGCACAGGCGCTCATCTCGGAAGGTTTGAAACCCGGTGAAAAAATCGTCATAGCAGGCGTATACCAACTAGTAGAAGGAGAATCTATCACAACTGTTGACAGGTGATAGTTGGTAAATGATTATGTAATCATTTATCCGCTGTCATTCATCAATTATCAACGATCATTTATTATGAGTTTAGCCAAATATTCATTAGATAATACGAAAATCATCTATTTCTTTCTTGCTGTATTGCTGATTGGGGGAATCACTTCCTTCGGCAAGCTGGGTAAGAAAGAGGATGCTCCTTTCGTCATAAAGTCGGCGGTTATTATGACCCGCTATCCGGGTGCCGAACCGGCAGAAGTGGAGCGGTTGATTACCGAGCCTATCTCTCGTGAGATTCAAAGTATGAGCGGTGTGTACAAGATAAAATCAGAATCGATGTACGGGCTCTCAAAAATCACATTCGAGTTGCAACCTTCCTTGTCGGCAAGCTCCATTCCGCAGAAGTGGGATGAGTTGCGACGGAAGGTGCTTAATATACAGCCACAGTTGCCGAGCGGTGCTTCCGCACCGACGGTTTCCGATGATTTCGGCGACGTGTTCGGTATCTATTACGGTCTGACGGCGGACGACGGTTACACATACGAAGAGATGCGCAACTGGGCGGAACGGATCAAAACGCAGGTAGTGACGGCGGACGGGGTGATGAAAGTCGCCCTATTCGGGACGCAGACGGAGGTGGTCAATATTTTTATTTCCACCAATAAGCTCGTAGGTATGGGCATCGACCCGAAACAGCTTGCCAGTCTGTTGCAATCGCAGAACCAGATTATCAATACCGGAGAAATCCGTGCCGGCGAGCAACAGCTCCGGGTGACTGCCAACGGTATGTATACCACCGTAGACGATATCCGCAACCAGGTGATTACCACCAAAGCCGGACAAGTGAAACTGGGCGATATCGCCGTCATCGAAAAAGGGTACATGAACCCTCCATCCAACATCATGCACGTGAACGGCAAACGTGCCATCGGCATCGGCGTCTCCACCGACCCGCAACGGGACGTGGTGCAGACGGGCAAGAACGTGAAAGCCAAACTGGACGAATTGTTGCCACTGATGCCTGTGGGACTGGAACTGCAAAGCCTGTATTTGGAGAACGAAATTGCCAACGAAGCCAACAACGGATTTATCATCAATCTGATCGAATCGATTCTGATTGTTATTGTGATTATCATGTTGGTGATGGGTTTGCGCGCAGGTGTGCTGATCGGCTCGTCACTGATTTTCTCTATTGGCGGCACATTACTTATCATGTCTTTCTTCGGTGTCGGGCTGAACCGTACTTCGTTGGCGGGATTTATCATCGCCATGGGGATGCTGGTGGATAACGCCATCGTGGTAACGGACAACGCACAGATTGCCATCGCCCGCGGAGTAGACCGGCGGAAAGCGCTGATAGACGGAGCAACCGGTCCGCAATGGGGATTGCTTGGGGCTACGTTCATCGCTATCTGTTCGTTCCTCCCGCTCTACCTTGCTCCTTCTGCCGTGGCGGAAATCGTGAAACCGCTTTTTGTGGTGCTTGCCATCTCATTGGGATTGAGCTGGGTGCTCGCGCTGACACAGACCACCGTTTTCGGTAATTTCATCCTGAAAGCGAAAGCAAAGGACGGCACGAAAGATCCGTATGACAAACCGTTCTATCACAAATTCGCCTCCATCCTCCGCACGCTGATTCGCAAGAAAACATTGACACTGGGTTCGATGGTAGTGCTCTTTGTTGCTTCGCTGGTTATCATGGGAATGATGCCGCAAAACTTCTTCCCTTCTCTCGATAAGCCTTATTTCCGGGCGGACGTGTTTTATCCCGACGGGTATAGCATCAATGATGTAGTGAAAGAGATGAAATCCGTGGAAGAGCATCTGGCAAAGCAGCCGGAAGTGAAGAAAGTGTCGATCACCTTCGGCAGCACGCCGTTAAGGTATTATCTGGCTTCTACTTCGGTAGGTCCGAAACCGAATTTTGCCAATGTATTGGTTGAATTGACGGACAGTAAATATACAAAAGAGTATGAGGAAGATTTCGACGCGTACATGAAGGCGAATTATCCGAATGCGATTACCCGTACCAGTCTGTTCAAACTGTCGCCTGCGGTGGATGCCGCTATCGAAATCGGGTTTATCGGTCCGAATGTGGACACGCTTGTGGCGCTCACCAACCAGGCTTTGGAGATTATGCACCGGAATCCGGATTTAATCAATGTGCGCAATTCGTGGGGAAATAAAGTTCCTGTATGGAAGCCTGTATATAGTCCCGAACGAGCGCAACCGTTAGGGGTATCGCGTCAGGGAATGGCACAAAGTATCCAGATCGGAACCACAGGTATGACGCTTGGAGAGTACCGGCAGGGCGATCAGGTGCTTCCTATCTTATTGAAGGATAACACGGTGGATTCGTTCCGCATCAATGACCTGCGCACGTTGCCCGTGTTCGGCACGGGCAATGAAACGACCAGTCTGGAACAGGTGGTATCGGAATTTGATTTCCAATATCGTTTCTCGAATGTGAAGGATTACAACCGGCAAATGGTGATGATGGCGCAATGCGATCCGCGTCGCGGAGTGAATGCGATTGCTGCTTTCAATGAGGTTTGGCCGCTGGTGCAGAAAGAGATAAAAGTGCCGGAGGGGTATACGATGAAGTATTTCGGGGAACAGGAAAGTCAGGTGGAGTCTAACGAGGCGTTGGCCAAGAATTTACCGTTGACATTCTTCCTGATGTTCGTCACGCTGTTGTTCCTGTTCAGGACGTATCGTAAGCCGACAGTGATCTTGTTGATGTTACCGCTTATTTTTATCGGTATCGTTTTGGGATTGGTGTTGCTAGGCAAGTCGTTCGACTTCTTCTCCATCCTTGGTTTGCTCGGACTGATTGGGATGAATATCAAAAATGCGATTGTACTGGTGGAACAGATTGATCTGGAAGCAAAGACGGGCAAAAAGCCGTTGGATGCTGTTGTCAGTGCTACAACGAGTCGTATTGTCCCCGTAGCAATGGCGTCCGGCACTACCATTCTGGGTATGTTGCCATTGTTGTTCGACGCGATGTTCGGCGGTATGGCGGCTACGATTATGGGAGGTTTGTTGGTGGCTTCAGCTCTGACGCTGTTTGTTCTTCCGGTAGCCTATTGTGCCATTCAGAGAATCAAAGGCTAATTGCCTTCTCTTATATGAAACTTGAATTTATTGTATAGATTGAATAAAATGAAAACTCAACTTATAACTCTGTCTCTGCTGCTCCTCGGCTTCACAGCCGGAGCACAGCAGCCCTATCTTAGCCGGGAAGCTTACCGGGATAAAGTGGAAGCTTACAGCCAAATTCTGAAGCAGCAGAAACTAAAGACGATGGCAAGTACGGAAGCACGGAAGATTGCTCACACGGGATTCTTGCCCAAAATTGATGTCAATGCGGACGGGACCCTCAACATGAGCGACCTTAATGCCTGGAACGAACCGGTAGGCGAATACCGCAACCACACCTATCAAGGTGTATTTATCGTCTCGCAACCGTTGTACACGGGCGGGGCACTCAACGCCCAGCACAAGATTGCCAAAGCGGACGAGAAGCTGAATCAACTAAATGAAGAACTTACCATCGACCAGATTCATTATCAGAGCGATGCTGTTTACTGGAATGCTTCCGCTTCACAGGCTATGTTGCAGGCGGCGGACAAGTATCAAAGTATTGTGAAGCAACAGTATGACATCATTCAGGATCGTTTCAACGACGGTATGATTAGTCGAACGGACTTATTAATGATTTCCACCCGGCTGAAAGAAGCGGAATTGCAATATATCAAGGCGCGTCAGAACTATACGCTGGCGCTGCAAAAGCTGAATATCCTGATGGGAGAAGAGCCGAACAATCCCGTAGACAGTCTGTACACGATTGACACGACTTCCGCTCCGGTGCAGATCCTTTCTCTGGAGAATGTACTGCAACGTCGCGCGGATTACGAAAGTACGGAAGTGAATATCATGAAAAGTCAGGCGCAACGCAAAGCGGCTCTTAGCCAGTTCAACCCGCAATTGAATATGTATTTCAGCGGCGGATGGGCTACAGCGACACCTAACCTCGGTTATGACGTTTCTTTCAATCCCATCGTCGGCATTAACCTGAATATACCGATCTTCCGTTGGGGAGCCCGGTTTAAAACAAACCGTCAGCAGAAAGCGTATATCGGCATACAGAAACTGCAACAAAGTTATGTGACGGATAATATCAACGAGGAACTTTCTGCCGCCCTGACCAAACTGACGGAAACGGAATATCAAGTGAAAACCGCCAAAGAGACTATGAGTCTGGCTAATGAAAATCTTGATTTGGTTTCTTTCTCGTATAATGAGGGAAAGGCAAATATGGTGGATGTACTCTCCGCACAATTGTCATGGACACAGGCGCACACCAATCTGATTAATGCGTATCTGTCGGAAAAGATGGCGGTAGCGGAATACAGAAAGGTAATCAGTGAATAAATTTAGAAACAAAAGAAACTTGTTCACAAAGTCTTAGTCTTATAAAAGAAATCGTCCTGTTATCACGTAACCGTGAAACAGGACGATTTCTTTTTATATCATAAGGATTACAAAATACCGTTTTGACAAATGCTTCATTTCCCTTAAAAATTCGAGGGTAACGCTTATTCTATATTTCATTAAGGGCATCATCTAATGACTTAAACTCCAACTTACCCTCCAGATTCAGTTTCAGTTCCTTACACGCCTGATCTAAGCTTGCCAGAATCTCCGCCTTTGTCTGGTAGGGAGCTGCTTCCTCTGCGACAACATTCGTTTGCTCTTCTTCACAACTCAACATCGATTTCACTCTCCGCAGAATAGCGACATCATCCACATCCAGAATCCGCCGAATCAGTTCGTTCTTTTCGGCTTCCAATGACATTGCACTCATACGCTTGCTATTTTTACTGTTATACATTCACACAAAGATAACGCTATCAAACGAATCTTCCAAGTGTGAATGTATAAAAAGTCTTTTTCAGGCAGGAATTATCTTACGCAAGGAAGGAGATCAACACACCCGCAGCTACGGCAGAACCGATTACTCCAGAGATGTTGCTTGCCATGCAATACTGCAATACGTGATTCTTCGGATCGTATTTCAAAGCAATCTCATTGGCTACACGGCTCGCCATCGGAACGGCACTCAAACCAGTGGCGCCGATAAGCGGATTGATTTTCTTCTTCGAGAAGAGATTTACCAGTTTCACAAAGAAAATACCACCGGTTATAGAAAGTGCAAATGCAAGGAATCCACCGATCACAATACCGATTGTTGTCCAGTTGAGGAATGCTTCGGCTGTCATCGTTGCTCCTACGGACAGTCCGAGGAAGATGGTGGCAGCATTCATTATGCTATTGGAAGCGGCATCGAACAAGCGGAATGTGTTGGTTCCGATTTCTTTCACCAGGTTACCAAACATCAACATACCCACCAAAGGCACTGCACTTGGCACAAAGAGGGCAACAATAGTAGTTACCACGATCGGAAAGATAATCTTCAATACACGCAGGTTCTTGATTTCAGTCTTCGAAGGGTACTTCTTTTCCTGTTCTTTCATGTTGATGCTCAACTCTTTCTTCGTACAGAACAGTTTCACTACCAGCGGAATAATCACCGGAACGAGCGCCATATACGAATAAGCGGCAATGGCAATCGGGCCCAGCAAATGCGGCGCCAGTTTGATGGTGGTAAAGATGGCTGTCGGACCATCCGCGCCACCGATAATGCCCAGAGAAGCGGCTTCCTGTGGAGTGAATCCCATCAGGATGGCTACCAGCAACACGGTAAAGATACCCAACTGTGCAGCTGCACCGAATATAGAAAGATGCAGATTACGCAACATCGGCCCGAAGTCCGTCAGCGCACCGACACCCATAAAGATGATCGGAGGCAGGAAACCTGTTTTAATCAACATATAGTAGATGAAGTTCATGATTCCCAGTTCGTGGGCAATGTCATGCAAAGGCATTTCCCAGATGTTCTTCAACACTCCGTTTACCATCACCATACCATTTTCGTCGGCCTGAATCACGCCCATATCTCCTCCGGGGAAGTTGGCTAGCAACACACCGAAAGCGATGGGGACAAGCAGCAACGGCTCGTACTGTTTCTTAATACCCAAATAGAGCAGAACGAACGCGATGGCATACATTATCAGGAACTGCGGTTCGGCAATGATATTGCTGAACGCAGTCATGTCATATAAGTTCTCAAATATTTCGTTCATTATCCTATCTTCATTAATACGTCATCTTCTGAAACAGCATCTCCCGGGTTGACACAGATAGCAGTCACTGTACCGCCAAACTCTGCACGGATGGCATTGTAGGTCTTCATCGCTTCTACATAGCAGATTACATCACCTTCTTTCACAGTGTCACCTACTTGCAAAGGAGTTTCCTGCGCACCTTTCACTAAGAAGAACTTGCCTTCCAACGGAGAAAGTACTTCTTTACCCTCTCCTGCCGGAGCAGCGGCAGCACCCGCAGGAGCAGCAGGTAGTTCGGTATCACCGTATGCTACCGTCACACGATAGGCCTGTCCGTCCACTTGTACGGTCAGTGTCTTCGGTTTGGCATCTTCTTCCGGAGATTTATCTTTTTCGGCACGACGTTTGACTACGTCTTCCAGGAAGTCTTCTTTTGCTTTGCCACTCTTGTAAGCCTCATATTGAGCCGGGTGCATAGCATATTCGAAGAGTTCTTCGTCGTCCTGTCCTACTTCCCATTTGTTCTCTTTCATCAGTTTGCGATATTTGTCGAGGGCATCGGGATAGTTATTCTGCGGATCACCTTCAAAGAACTTACGGCCTTCACGTTCTGCCTTTTCAATGATTTCGGGAGCAAGTTTGCCCGGCAGACGTCCGGCTTTACCCAGAATCATATCCCAGATATCATCGGCAATCATTCCCCAACGTTCTTTTCCTTTTTCCATAGCCATCACATTCATCATGGCGAGGTTCTTCACGTATTGGCTGAACGGAGTCACCAATGGAGGATAACCGACACGAGGCCATACGTATGCCACTTCATCAAACAGCTTGATAAGAAGCTGGTCTTGCGTCATAAACGGCAGATTGTGTTTTGCCTTATATTTATTGATTGATTCCAGATTGGATTCGAGATCGGCCATCAAACTACCCATCATACCGCCGGGAAGTCCGGGAGCAATCAGCAAAGAGTTCATCAGACGGTTTTTCGGGCTGATATACAAGCCGAGGAAGTCGTCCATAAATTCCTGAATCATGCCGCGCACTTTCATGTAGGCTTCCATATTGATTTCGGGCACTTGATATCCGGCGTCTTTCAGCATCGCCTGCACACTAAGCAAGTCAGCATGGCCTGTTCCCCATGATAGTGGTTCCATGCCTACGTCGATGTAGTCGCAACCGGCTTCGCATACTTCGAGGATGCTTGCCATATTGAATCCGGGACCTGCATGACTGTGATACTGAACGGGGATTTCGGGATGTGCCGCCTTGATATTTGCTACGATCTTACCTAACGATACAGGACGGCCGATACCTGCCATGTCTTTGATACAGATTTCGTCTGCTCCCAGTTTGATAAGTTCCAGCGCCATATTGGTGTAGTACTCTACGGTATGGATAGGCGAATGAGTGATGCAAAGCGAGCATTGCGAAATCATGCCTGCTTCCTTTGCGTATGTGATGGAAGGAGCAATGTTACGCACGTCGTTCAATCCGCAGAACGTACGGGTAATGTCTGTTCCTTGTGCTTTCTTTACTTTGTAGAATAATTTGCGGACGTCTGCCGGAACGGGGCTCATACGGAGTCCGTTCAGTGCGCGGTCGAGCATGTGGGTTTGAATACCGGCTTCATGGAACGGTTTTGTCCATTCGCGTACCGCTTTATTCGGGTTTTCACCAAACAATAAATTTACCTGTTCAAAACCTCCGCCGTTTGTTTCTACGCGGGCAAAACAGCCCATTTCAATGATGGCAGGAGCTACCTTTACGAGTTGGTCTACACGAGGTACGTATTTTCCGGCAGATTGCCACATATCTCGGAAAACCAAACTAAACTTTACTTCTCTTTTCATGTCTTTCAGTGATATTCTTTATAGATTTATAATTTTTCTACTTTAGTGATTTTTCCTTTACCTTGTGTCACCACATTTACAGCAGCTGTAATGGCGGCTAAGATGTTTCCCGGAACAGGGGCAGGACCTTGCGATGCTTCCCGCTTCACAGGAACCACTTCTTCAGGAGCATACTTGTTGACTAATGTAATCAACAACTTACCTAAATAAATCACAATCAGCAGAATAACAAACACGGTAGCCATTCCGACCACCATCAGCAGGATCGCTGTTTCGATATTTTCCATATAATAAACTATTAGTATTTTAAGTTGTTCGTCTAAAAAGCGTTCGAAAATACCAAATTTTTATTATAAAATAAATTAAGAAAGGAATATAATGTATAAAAACGTCATTTCTCTGATTGGAAAACTGGGGAAGTTTATGATTTATGATTTATAATTTATGATTTATGATTTAGCGTGCCATCCACATCTAAACTAAATTCCCATTTATCTTATTTACTATCTGCTTCTATTGCACAACCCAAATAGTAAATAGTAAATAGTCCAATAGTAAATCGTCCTATCTATCGTTCCTACAAAAAAATGTGAGAGAAAGCCCCTCAACTTTCTCTCACATTCTGATAAAACAATTATTAAATAAAAATACTCAATGATAGACCGGTTCAGCCCTTTTCTGGTTTCATACTCTCTTAACCTACTATTAAACTACCAGATAAAACCGGCCTTGTTAAACCTCTCATGCGCCATCACGGCTTTCATTCTTTTAATTAGCGTAGCAGTCTAGTTGAAAAACTCTTTTTTAAGCCAACTAAGTCTGTTTAATCGGAAAAAACAAGCCTCTAAAGCTCATATCACGTCCGATGAGGGAATCTTTCCGGCTTACGTTTGTGGCAGGAATAATTCATCTGCCGCTGTCTATTGTTTGCTTTGAGCCCTAGTTTGCATTTCTTTTAAAACATTGTTTGTTTTGGGTTAAATTTAAATTTTATAAAAAGCATCTATTGTTTGTTTTGAGTTTAGCTTGTAATTCTCTATAAAACATCTATTGTTTGTTCTGAATCCCGGCCTTATTTCTGCCGGATAATTTCTAATTTCTTCTACTACAACATTTAATCTTCTAATCAATTCTACCGTTTTCTTCAAATATCATTAAATAGCTCATCTATTAGAAAGAGAAGCATCTGTTGTTTTTTTACCAAGAAAAAATGAAGAAAATTTGAAGAAAAACAAAAAGAGGTTGTGTCAAAACGCTGACACAGCCTTTTTTTATGCGCAAAGCCCAGACTTTCTCAAGCCCGGGCTTTGTTATTACCCAAAGTTTTCGTATCTTTAGGTATAAAGTTTTTCGTTATGGCAAAGTTACATTTTCGTCCTTACATTCCCAACCAAACCGTTCTTTTTCCACAAAGAATTGATGAAAACATAGCTGCGACCGACCCGGTCCGCATCGTGAATGCTGTTATTGACAATCTCAATCTTGAGAGTTTCAAGAAGCTTTATAAGGAAACGGGCCGTTGTCCTTATCATCCTAAAATGATGCTTAAGGTGATAATCTACGCCTACATGAATAATATCTATTCTTGCCGTAAAATAGAGAAGCACCTCCTTCGTGACATTCATTATATTTGGCTTGCCGGTAATGAGCATCCGGATTTTATCACGATCAACCGTTTTCGTAACCGTGTAAAGGAGGAAATAAATAATGTATTTACCCAGTTGGTTCTTGTCCTTGCCGATAAAGGTTTCATCAGCCTTGATGTGGAGTATATCGACGGCACCAAGATTGAATCCAAAGCCAACAAATATACTTTTGTCTGGCGCAAGACAGTCGAACGGAACCGTACGAGACTAATGGATAAAATCCGTATTCTCTTGGAACAGGTGGATGAAGCCATTGCACAGGAGAACTCTATAAAAGACACATCCGTGGAGTTTACTCCCTGCAGGCTCTCTGACATAGTGGATGAACTTAAAGAAGCCCTGGAACGCCAGCCTGCAACAAAGGATAAGGAAGAAAAGAAAGCCCTGCGCAAAAAGAAGAAGCAGGTCATGGAACTTGAAGGGTATCGTGACAAGCTGATAGAATACGACAATCACCTTGATACCCTTGGAGAACGCAACTCCTATTCCAAGACCGATCCTGGTGCCACATTCATGCGCATGAAAGAAGATGCCATGAAGAACGGGCAGACCAAACCCGGATATAATCTGCAAATAGGTACTGAAAACCAATTCATCACAGACTTCCGTCTGTTTCCCA